>Ga0302309_10000059_pt1 | contig 150619 bp, 135 predicted proteins | sample III_Palsa_N1_1_FD_200453 | JGI IMG/M metagenome (GOLD analysis project Ga0302309, IMG submission 200453) | Peat permafrost microbial communities from Stordalen Mire near Abisko, Sweden - III_Palsa_N1_1 | ecosystem: Environmental > Terrestrial > Soil > Palsa > Peat permafrost | place: Sweden...
ATGATGGACATCCTGAGCCATAACCATTGGAAACGGCCGATTTGCTTTGCGGTATCGGTTGGGAACGAGAATTTGTTCGGGTTACAGCAATACCTGTATAAGGAAGGCCTAACTTTTCACCTGATGCCATTGAAGCCCGATCCGGCTGAAAAAGACCCGCTCTCCAAAACCAACAGCATGGTGATGTATGATAACATGATGCACAAGTTTAAATGGGGCAATTACAAAACAGCCAAATACCTCGACCATGAATCGACCGGGATGTTTTACCCGCAAATGGTGCAGGCCTTTGCCGATTTGGCGGTAGGCCTGATGAAGGATGGCCATAACGACCTGGCCAAAAATGCTATCCATAAATATGAGGAAGTGATGCCGGATATCAGCCCGAATATGATGGCTGAAAATGGTAAAGTATCAATTGCCGATACCTCATATAAATTGCATGATGTGCTGCTTGGCAATAAACTGGTTGCCAGTGTTGACGATTACGTTACCGATCAGCTCGATTATAATTTTTACCTCCTGCAAAACGATACCGGCGAGGTAAATACGGATGACGTGCATAACGGCCTTTATTTTTTGAACAGCATGGCCGGGATAACACAGGAAAATCATGAAACAGCACTCAACACCAAACTGGTTGCGCAGCTTAATGATTATGAAACTAAATTTAGCGCGTTATTGAGGAGATAGTGTAAAATTTAGGCATCCTAAAATACCATCCCTTAACTTAATTGTTAAGGGATTTTTTATTTATAGAGCAAAATAATTATAAATATTTAGCCAATTGATTGTTTATATAACTATTTTAACCAAATTGGTTGATATTTTTTGTAATTTTCTCAAATAATTCGCTTTTTTAGCAAACACTTTATAAATTACGTTTTTAAAAAATAACTGGTTAACTTATTTTTATACAGAAAGCAATTTTTACATGCAGGAATCAGCTTATTTTGAGAAATATCTGCCGATAGACGGTGTTTGGGACGAAATGTACGGGCCGAATTCAAAAATTCGCGATCATTACAGCAAGGTTATTAATTATATCTCCGGTGAATCCGCCGACGACCTGAACAAAAAGGAAGAATTAGCCAAGCGACTTTTCATGAGCCAGGGCATTACTTTTACAGTTTACAGCAGTGGCGAAGGCATCGAAAAAATATTCCCTTTTGATATTATCCCCCGCATTATTACCGCCAGTGAATGGGCATTTGTGGAGAAGGGGATCAAACAACGCCTTACCGCGCTCAACCTGTTCCTGAAGGATGTTTACAGTAACCAGTTCATCATAAAGGACGGCATCATCCCTATCGATATCATTTATTCCTGCCCGCATTTCCTGCGCGAGATGTACCAGCTGAAAGTGCCGTATGATATTTATATCCACATATCCGGCATCGACCTGATAAGGGATTACGATGGCACTTTTTATGTACTGGAAGACAACCTTCGCACCCCATCTGGCGTGAGCTACATGCTGGAAAACCGCGAAATAACCAAACGCCTCTTCCCCGATCTGCTGCCGCAATGCGGTGTACGCAGCGTCACCGAATATCCGTCTATATTATACAAAAACCTGATGGCGCTGTCGCCGAGGCAAATTGGCAGCCCCACTATTGTATTGCTAAGCCCCGGTATTTATAACTCTGCTTATTTTGAACATACCACGCTGGCCCGTTTAATGGGCGTTGAACTGGTTGAAGGCCGGGATTTGGTAGTAAACAATCATAAAGTTTATATGAAAACCACTACCGGCTTACAGCAGGTGGATGTGATCTATCGCAGGGTTGATGATGACTACCTCGACCCATTGGTGTTCAACCCAACCAGTATGCTTGGCGTAGCCGGGATAATGGCAGCCTACCGCAAAGGCAATGTGGCTATCGTAAATGCCATAGGCAATGGCGTGGCGGATGATAAGGCGGTATACGCCTATGTGCCCGATATGATAAAATATTATCTGAATGAAGATCCGATATTAAAAAATGTGCCTACTCACCAGTTAGGCAACCGCGATGAACGCGAGGAAGTGTTCAAGAACATCAACAAAATGGTGATCAAGAAAACCAATGGCAGCGGTGGTTATGGCATGCTGATGGGCCATGCGGCATCTGAACAGGAAATTGAGGAATACAAAGCTGAAGTATTGAAAAATCCGCGCGATTTTATAGCGCAGCCTACCATCAGCTTATCGGCAGCGCCATGCTATATGCAGGGCGCATTAACACCCCGCCGTATTGATCTTCGCCCTTATGCGCTTTATGGCCCTGATGGCATTGAAATAGTGCCCGGCGGTTTAACAAGGGTAGCGCTAAAGGAAGGTTCGCTGGTGGTAAACAGTTCACAGGGTGGTGGCAGTAAGGATACGTGGGTGCTTGCCTGATTTCGAATTTCGGATGTTCAATTTCGAATTTAGATATACCCGGGGCTCTATTAATAAAGAATTAAAAATTAAACAATTTCGAAATTGAAAATTCGAAATCCGAAATACTAAGATATGTTAAGCCGCGTAGCAGCAAGTTTTTATTGGTTAAGCCGTTATATTGAGCGTAGCGATGGTATGTTGCGGATGCTCAAAATCAACTATGCCTCATCGCAGGATACTGTGCAACCCTTTACATGGGAACCGGTGATCCGGATTTATGGCGGGTTGGATGATGCGGAAGGCAGTCATTTGGAAAATGACAGCCGGGCCGTTTTGAAGTATTTGGTTACGGGCAAAACCAATAACAATTCCGTATTGAGCATCATTACCCTGGCGCGCGAAAATGCCCGCAGCGTACAGGAACATATCACCAAAGATCTTTGGCAGTGCCTTAATGAATACTATCATACTATAAAGGACCACAAAATTGAAAAAGCGCTGCAACGTGAAGATCCTATCGGTATACTTGATATACTGATACGCCAGGTAATGCTCTATTACGGGACGGTGGAGATCACCATGGAGCGCGGCGAAGGACGCAGTTTTATGAACATCGGCAAATACCTGGAGCGGGCCATACAATCCGTCGACCTGTTGGATACCAAATTCGATTCGCTGGATGAAAACCCCGACCTGCTTACCGATACCAGTTACTGGAAACACCTGCTGCTATCGATAGGCGGTTATGAGTTGTATTTAAAAACCTACCGCGAAGGCTTTGAAGCACGAAATGTGCTGGAGCAGGTAGCGCTGAATACGGATTTTCCGCGTTCGGTGATCTATTCCATTAACAACATTCAGCGCTATTTTGAGCGGTTGAAAAACGAGAGCAACCTCGACGATTTCAGCGAGCTTTCATTCCAGATAGGCAGGTTACAAAGCCGGATTAAGTACAGTTCGGTAAAAACCATTGCCGATGAAGGCCTTCATAGCTACCTGTCGCAGATCAGGGGGGAGCTGTACGGCATAGGCAACAGGCTTAATGAATATTACTTTGCGCATTCCTGATAAATCGAGACATTTAGCCTCACCCTGTAGAATGTATCAAAAGTAAAATGAAAAAGGACGAAACGAAATTATATTTTGCACCATAAAAACTCTGTGCCTCTCTGTGCCTTCTTTGTGACCTCCGTGGTTAAATTTTACCACAGAGGTCACGGAGATGAGAACGCAAAGAGCACAGAGACAAATATTATTTGGCAACCTTTTTGTAAAGTCAACTTTTGAGACAGCCTCTTTTAGGTGAGGCTAAATAACAACGATAAATTGAAACATTTAACTACAATTTAGCTTATCCTACAAACAATGCCCGAGATAGAGATAAAACACATCACCAAATACATTTATGACAGCCCCGTGCGCGACAGCGCCAACCAGGTGATACTGTACCCCATAAATGACGATTACCAGGAAGTTTTAAAGCAGGAAATTACCATTACCGGCCATCCGGTGGTGGATAAGCATACCGACTACTATGGCAACATTGTTGGCAGTTTTACCTATATCGAACCGCATACGGTAATGATGATCAGTTCAAAAATACTGGTCAATACCCGGCATAAGCTGCTGCCCGTTAATGATATTTTTCCCGGCGAGCAGTGGGAAGACCTGAAACGGCTGAAAAACGTAGTACCCTATATTGATTTTTTGAAGCAGGAATATTTTGAAGGCCTGCACGAATTAAAAGCTATAGTTGAAGAGGAACGTGCCAAAGATGATACGCCCTACCAGGTGGCTTTACGTTTCTGCCAGTATGTTTATGATCATTTCGATTACATAAAAGGCGTAACCACGGTTGATACCACTTTGGATGAAATATGGAAAATACGATCAGGCGTTTGCCAGGATTTTGCTCATCTTTTAACCGAAATGCTGCGGCTGGTAGGTATACCATCACGTTATGTAAGCGGTTATATCTGCACCGGGCAAAACGGCATGCGCGGCGAAGGCGCAACCCACGCCTGGGCCGAAGCCTATATACCCGACTATGGCTGGCTTGGCCTCGACCCTACCAATAACTGCATCGCAAACGAAACACATGTAAGGCTGGCCGTGGGCCGAAATTTCTCCGATTGCTCGCCGGTAAAGGGCGTGTACAAAGGTACGGCCAGACACAAATTAGAGGTAGGCGTTTCGGTTGACGAGGACGATACTTTTTATAACGAAAAACAGGTGATTGAAGTTCCCATATCGAGCCAGGTTACCGAAATCCCTAAAAACAGCTACCAGCGGTATATGGAAATGATGCAGCAACAGCAGCAGCAATAGTTTGCAGTTGGCGGTTAGCAGTTATACATAAAAAACAAACTTCCGGGTTTTAAAAACCTCGAAAGTTTGTTTTTTATATCCATCCCTTACAGGGCATCAAAAACTAATTCTTCTCTTTAGGATCAGCCGGACTATAGGCATTTCTGTTTGCTTTTACCAGCAGTTTTATAGTTATGGGATATTTATCTGAGAACTGGTATATAGCGTTAATTACAGCTGCCGGTGCAGATGTATTTACAACCGGCGTAGGGCTATTAGCATCAACGCCTATACGATTCCCATCGTTCCCAACGGTTTGATAAGATTTTGGAACATACTGCATATAATTTGTGCCGTTATACAGCCAGCGTGAAATAAAAAGATGGTCGTACCAGCCTTTTGCGCCGCCGCCTGTACCGCAGCTATTGGGCACTGTGGCTAATGCCCTGGTTGTTGTGGTGAGAAATTTTGCAAACGCGGCAGCATTGTTTTCCCATTCTGCCGGGTATTGTTCCGATTTATCAGGATAAAATGGCGGATCGGTCATCTCTGTAAGCGTATCAGTAGAGGTAATGATGGATTGATAACCGGCTTCATAGCTGTTGGCGGTATTAAAATCGCCCATGTTCACCATATTGGGAAAGTAAGCAAATTTCGTCTTCAATGATTGCATCTCTTCTGCAACCTGCATATCGCGGGTAGTACTTGGCGATCCGGATTGCGTATGGTTAACCACGGCATACAAAAAGGTGGTATCGTGTGTGATAGCCAGGTTAGGATCGTTATAATATAATTTGTAAAGATCGAAATCGGTGATATAAGCAACCAGCGTTTCCGTTTTTACAAATGTCAGCTTTTGCTTATTGTAAAACAGTACCGACATTTTATCGCCGCCGCTTGCATTGGTGACGGTGGCATAAGCGTACTTGCCGGGCGATACCACATTGAGCACACTGTCGGTAATAACATCCGCCAGGTTAACCGGCAGCGACGACGGAAGCGCAAATGAATTCATTTTTTCGCAGCTGAGCAGATCGGGCTGCGTGTATTGGATTATCGTTCTGAAATACCCGTTCAATGCGGTGGTAGTACCCTGGCAGCCATCGCCATAACTCAAAATGTTATATGCCATAACGTTTAACGTATCTGTTTTCGCAACAGTGTTAGGCAGTGGCTGTGGGATAATTGTATCTGTTTTTGTAGTAGAAGTTGTAGTTACTTTTTGGGGTGATTTTGAGCAGGAGGTAAACAAAAGCGATCCTGCGAAAATTAAAGTGACTAATGAAATTGCTTTCATCCGTAAAATGATTAAATTATTAAAAAAATAAAGGCAGCTATATGATAATAGCTGCCTTTATTGTGAATTAACGGGGTATTAGTGCTGGTTACCTGTACCGTTTGATTGGTAGCAGCCAACATCTTTTCCGGGAAGGGTTACGGCAGTTGAACCAAAGTTTGCACTGATTGGAATACCAGTGGTAATAGGTGCAAAAGTTGGGGTTGTGGCGTTGCCGACAGTCCCGGTTGTGCCTGCGCCGATAGCCGGTGAACCTGATGAAAGGTGGAAATTGTAACTGTCGATAGACGCCTGGGTGATCCAGAAGTTATTAGCAACCGGCAATGGGTAGTTAACAAACATTGGGTTGTTTTTACCTACCAGTGATGAGCCGTCATAAACTTCGCCAAAGGTATAAACACCTGGTAAAATTGTTTGAATGAAAGCTGCCATGTTAGGTATGCCAGTAGTTTGCGGATGGGTAACAACCGGTTGCGCCACGCTTGTAGGTACAAACTGATCGGCCATTGCGGTAGCGTCGGCATAATAGAAGTTATAGCCAACACCTGTTTTGGTAACCAGGTCTGATGCGTTGTAAGTAGTATCAGCCAGGTAAACTTTAGCGCCACCCGGGCCACCTGCTACACGTGCCCCGAAATTACAGTCAACCACCAGGTTGTTGAAAGCTACTGCCCTTGAGTTATTTTCAATCTCTACTGAGCCACTCCTTGCGCCATATACACCAGTGTTCCTGAAACCGCAGTTTACATAAGTGTTGTTGTAAATAGCAAACTGGTCTTCACCTGCTGTTGTACCGTCACTGGCAGTTTTGGTACCGTTGGTTGCACCGCCTATAAACATATTATAAGCCATGTTACCAACTGCGCTGCCTTTAGGGTTAAATCCGTCACCACCGGTGTTACCGAATTTTTCAACAGTATTCCTCATGATGTTTACTGTACCTCCGTAAAAACGGGCAATATCATCAGGTGTTCCATAAATCCATGAATCTTCCAGTACGAAAAGACCTTTTGGATTTTCGAAATACAAAACATATTGGTCGCCTGCTGCCAAACCTGCTGTTGCAGGGAATGGAAGGGTTTTTAAAGCAGCGCCGCCAAAGTTAAGGTGAGTCCATTTGATTACCACCAGGGCTGCAGAGTTACTGCTGTAGATACCGCCCCAGCCGCCTGCATAAGCAGAGTCTGTAGCAACGGTTGACGGGCCGGTAGTTTTAGTCCTGCGTGGATCGGTTATGGTTACCGGGGCTGCCTTTGATCCAAGGCTGATGAATATACCGTTATTGATGATATTAGCGCCATTGGTCATGTTCAGCGTTACACCTTGCTGAATAAGCAGGGTATCACCTGCATTAATAGTAATATCGCCACCGATGGTGTAAGTTTGATTAGCAAGGAAAGTGCCTTTGTAAGAGCCGGCAGGCAATGTGCCCGAGTTAGGTATTGATTTACCAACCTGGTACAACGGCACCGATACCGAAGAGTTATCGCTTTTTTTACTGCATGAAGCAAGCGCGAAAACCGACAGGCATAATGTAATGATCTGTAATTTTTTCATAGCTGATTTTAATTTTTGTTACTGTTTTTATTGTTAATTAATGGTGTGTGATTTAAAACTTGAACCTCAGCCCAAGGTTATACCGTGCAAAGTATTGGTCGTACTCTACAGTAGTGTAATCGGGGCTCTTTTGGTCCGGGTATTTCAGGATGCTGCTATAGTTAAGCGAGTTATCCTGCTTGATGAACAGCTCATAAGGCGTGTTAAGGATGTTATTAACTTTTACAAAGAGCACAAAGTGTTTTCCGAGATTTTTTTGGGCTGAAAAATCGAGGAAGGTGCTCGCTTTTTCCCAGGTATCCAGGTCGTAATATTCGGATACTTCTGCTATTCTTTCACCGGTGTAGGATAACGCAAGCTGGGCTTCCACGCCGTATTTAACATTTTTGTATAGTAATGAAAAGTTGCCCACGTTGGCCGCCTGGCCCTGCAAAGGGCGGGTTTGGTTTTTATAAACCGTTGTGGTTTGGTTTTCAACAGGAAACAGTTTCGGCGTGGTAACGAGTGATTGCGTAAAGGTGTAGTTGATAGCAAAACCAATATTTCCGAAGAATTTTTTGGCATTTAACTCGGTGCCATAATTGTGGGCATTACCAAGGTTAACCGGCATAATGAAAAGGGCCGCACCGGATGAACCCTGCGAAAACTGCTGCTCGATAGGATTGATAAGGTATTTATAAAACCCGCCAACCATAAATTCATCAAAAACACCAGGGAAAAACTCATAACGCAGATCGTAATTATTAATAACGGTATGCTTTAAATAGGGGTTACCTTCAAAGGTGTAGTTTTCGTCAGGGATTGGATCGGGGTAAGGGATCAGGTCGCCAAATGCAGGCCTTAAGATCGATGTGAAATAAGAAGCCCTGATAGCCTGGTTATCTGTTAAAGCATATTTGGCATTAATGCTTGGCAAGTAATCGGTATAATTAAAAGTGGCATATTTGGCAGGGAACGTCGGGTTCAGGTTCGAGTCATAGTACTGGTAAGTACTTTCGCCTCTTAAGCCGAACACTACATCAAAGTGATCATTAATAAAATACTGCACCATTGCATAGGCTGCATGGATGTTTTCTTCAAAGGTGTACACGCCGGGGTCATATGATGATGAACCTGCTGCCGTAGTAGGGTCATTGAACTGGAAATGTGAAGCCGGTATGGAGACATATGCTTCATCCCCGGTAACCGAACCCGGATCAGAACCATGGTCAAGCGTATAGCTGTCGTTGAAATTATCTCTTGTTTTATGCCTGATCATTCCACCTACTGAAAACTCAGCCTTGCGGCCGAAGATGTTCATATCATAATGCAGGTTTAAATAAGCCGAAAGGTCCTTATCGGTATTGTGTTCCCAATCCCTTGATTCATTTTCAACCAATACAGGGCCGTCCACCTGTGTTTGTGCAACATAAGTTGAGCTACCGGGGTTACCGGGGGTAGGCACGTTGGTACCATTGCCGGGGCTTGTGCTGTACTCGGTTTTAAATTCCGCATCATCGGGTAGTTTGCGAGTGGCTTGCGAGGTCGACAGTGTCCAGTCGGATGAAAAGGCGTTGGTTACTTTATGCTTGCCTTTAAGGGTAACATTGTAAATGCTTTGGAGATCGCTGCGGGTTTCGGTTAAATTGTCTACCTCGTTGGTTGCGAGATAGCCATTATACGAGTAACCCGAATAAACCGAGTTTTGCGTATTGCGTACCCGGTATTCATCCAGTTGCAGGTAGGTAGCAAATAAATTTATAGAGTTGTTATCATTAAACTTATAGTCGATAGAGGCGATCGTGCCTAAACGGCTTAACTGTGATGAATATTGGCGGTCATAAGAACTTTGAAAAGCAGTCTCACGGATCGGCGAATCATAATTTAGGGCCGGCTGTACCGTATTCTCCTGTATTACCACAAACCCGTTACTGCCCTCATATGAATTTTGGTAGGTGCCCGAAAACAGTACACCCAGTTTATTATGCAGATAGCGGTTGCCGATGGTTAGGCTGGCGTTACTATTCGGTGGCGGGTTGCTGGTTTTGGTTACCAGGTTTTGGTACGGAAAGTCGCTCAGTGGTGCATAAGCTCCGGGAGCCAGGTATTCGCCGGGAGCTTTGCTATTTACCGTGCTGGTGTTAAAGCTGCTGAAAGGTCTGTCGAAAAACAACTGGCTATAACCGGTACCGAAATCACCTTCTATTTTCAAATGGTCGGGTGCGCTTTTCATCACCATATTTACCACACCGCCGGAGGCATCGCCTTCCATATCGGGGGTTAATGATTTGGACACCTCGATTTTTTCAACCAGGTCGGCAGGGAAAATATCAAGTGGTACATACCTGTTTTTATTGTCAGGGCTTGGTATTTTAACACCGTTTATTAAAACGGTATTATATTGCTTGGCCATGCCGCGAATGGTAACATGCTGGGCGTCGCCATTATTGCTCCTGTCGATTGATATACCCGAAACGCGCTGAAGTACGTTGGAGACTAATACGTCTGGTGAGATGGCGATGGCATTTGCCGAAACCACGTTCATGGTATTGTTGCCATTCTTTTCATCATCACGGGCCGAATAATCGCTTTCACGGCTTACATGCTCGGTAACTGTTACCTCTTTAAGAGAGGTCTGGTTGTCTATCATTGCTACGTTTAATATCGCCACCCCGTTTTGAGCTACATCAACAGAATATTCGTTGGTAGTTTTATAGCCGATAAAAGTTACCTGTAGCTTATAGTTACCGACAGGAATGTTTTTAAAAATGTAGGAACCATCCAGTTTAACCGAGGTGTTAAATTGAGCCTGGTCATTTTTGATATGGACAGTTGCGCCAATAAGCGTTTCCCCGCTTGCAGCATCGGTAACATTGCCTTTTATGGTTTGTGCTTTTGCTGTAAGTGAGAAAATAAGGAGGAAAAGAAGGGGTAAAAAGTAATGTTTAAAACGTAAGAATAATTTCATAAGCGGGGTACTGTAGTGGTAGAATTCAATAAAAAAGCCAATTTTTCCGCAAAGAAACCTTATTGAATCTGAAGTAAATCTGAATTTTCCCCCAGTTAAAATTTGTTAACCGAATGATTTTTTTAATTTAACATGGCGATAAATCTTCATAAAAAACTCATCTTCCATTTACTATTAATTAATGATTTGATAATAGTTTATGGCAGGTTATTTAGGCGGCATTACAATACTTTTGCCGGGTTTATAATTGGTATAAATGTTTTCTATACTTGTTTAATTTCCTATCATAAATAATAATACCTATGGTTTTTTCTTTTAAATATGTAGTGCGTAAAAGGCTGGTATGGCAATATTTAGCAGCTTTTTTATTGGTGCTGCCGGCTTTAAGTTATGGGCAAAATAACCCGCCGCCTGTTATCAATATTATTTTCACTTCCGATGCACATTATGGCATTACCCGCGCAAAATTCCGTGGGGATACAGGCGTTATGAGCCGGGTTGTTAATACCGCTATGATCAGGCAGATGAACACATTGCCGCAACTGGCATTACCGGCTGATAACGGCATAGGTGCAGGAAATACAATCGGGTATATAGACTATTTAATAGAAGGTGGCGATATCACCAACCGCATGGAAATACCTATACAAAGCGCCGCCGCATCGTGGAAACAGTTTAAAGTAACTTATTTCGACAGCCTGCAGGTTAAAGGGCAAAATGGCTTACCCGCAACATTGTTTATGGTGCCGGGAAACCACGATATATCAAACGCTATCGGTTATGCGAAGCCCATGAAGCCGCTGACCGACCCCACAACTATGGTTAATATTTATAATTTAATGTGTAAGCCCGCAATACCGCTTACCAACAAAGATTATGATTATGCTACCGATAAAATAAACTATTCGCATAACATACACGGCATACACATGATGCTCATTACGCTCTGGCCCGACTCGGCAGAGCGGATATGGATGGAAAAAGACTTGGACACCGTGGCAAAAACCACGCCTGTAATTATTTTTACACATGACGAGCCGACCTGCGAGGCCAAGCATTTCACCAATCCTTTGCCGCCGTATAACATGACGGTAGCGAATAAATTTCAAAATTTAACGGCGGAGCATTACAAGGAAGGCAACGTGGCAGGCAAAGGCGACGATGCCACCAATATTGAGCAACGCGGCCTGGTGAAATTTTTGAAAAAACACCCCAATATAAAGGCCTACTTTCACGGCAACAGTAACTGGAACGAATTTTACACCTACAAAGGGCCCGACAATGATGTTAGACTGAGTGTTTTTAGGGTCGACTCCCCTATGAAGGGTGAATATTCTGCAAAAGATGAAACTTTGCTATCATTCCATCTGATAAGCCTCGACCCGGTTACACAATCTTTAACCGTGCGCGAATGTTTATGGAACACTGATCCGTCAAACCCAAATCAAAAGATTGTATTTGGTAAAAGCGCTACCGTTTCGTTAAAGGTTAATTGATAATTAGAGGCAAGTATCAAGATAAAACCTATGCATTAACTTCCGAAGTTTCGGCAGTTAATGCATAGGTCTCGTTTCTTATCTCTTGCTACTACGCTCCTATTTCATATTCTTTAAATTCTGTTGGTTGCCGGTACCGCTATCATCACCGCCGCCGCCATTATCCTGGTCTTGCTGGTCCTGTGTCTTTTCCTTGCGGGATGGTTTCATATTCGAGCCAAAGCGATAAGCTATCGTTGCTAATATTGTGCTGGTGCCAAACCTGCGCTGGGTATATTGATAAGAGTTGAAAGCAGGGTTATTGTATTGAACCTCCGAGTCGAATTTGCGGGTATTGAGAATATCGCGGCCGTTTAGGCTTACATTAAGCTTTTTAGATATATCGTAACGTACACCGCCATCCAGGCCATATATCGCATACATTTTGCCCTGCGGTATAACCTGCGGTGCCTGGTAATCTCCCCTGAGCTGGAACGAGAGGGCTTTCATCGGTCTAATGTTCGCCGTTAAATTGCCATTCCAGGCATAGCCCGATGTAGTGGTTAGCCCAAGTGTTGGGTCACCCGCAATATGGCTGTAATATATATTCAGGTTGCCGGTAAGGTCAAATATTGGGGCCGGGCTCAATTTGGCTATCAGCTCATAACCGGCAGCCGAGGCCGTGCCAACATTTTCAAAATCGGTTAAGCTGATATTGGGATTATTGAAATAATATGATTGTACCTGTTGTATCTCATCATATGTTAGCCTGTAATATAATGATGAGGTAAGCGTAAGCGTTTTATAGTAATTGATATAGCTTAATTCGAACGAATGGGTATCCTGCGGTAGCAGGTCGGGGTTGCCTTCGGTATAATTCAATGGGTTGCTTGTGTTGACGAACGGCGATATTTGCTGCCCGCGCGGACGGGTAACACGCCTGCTGTAGCTCAATTGCAGGGTTTGGCTGTCGCTTATTTTTTCAGTTAAAAACAAGCTTGGGTACAATCGCCAATAATCGTCATGATAGGTAGATGTTTTTGAAGAGTCGATCAGTTGACTGCTTACACGGGCATCCTCCAGCCGCAAACCACCCTGTATACTGAATTTACCAAACGTGTGCTGAAAATCGGTATAAATGGCGTGTACCTGCTCATTATAAAGAAAATCGTTGGTTTGGTTAGCATCCGTACCGAAGGGGTTTGTATTGAGGGCTGTATCGACTATATAATTATTATCGTTGGTGCTAAAGGTGCTGCGGTAACCCATATCTATTTTACCGTTTTTCAGCGGCAATGTATAATCCAACTGTAAATTCCAGTTATGCTGATGGTTAATGGTTTGATCATCCTGCAAAAAGTCATATCCCGAAGTCGACTGGCCATTAATATAATCATTTAAATAACCTGTATTAAAATAATCATAATCCGTTTCATTACCGGTGGAGTAACCAATATCCGCGGTAAGTTCCTCGTCCTTCTTGTTGAATTTTTTATCCAGGTCGAGGTTAAAATCATAATTATGGCCGCTTCCGGGGCTGGTATTATTTTGAATAACCTGCTGATATAGATTATCATCACCGATAATGTTGGTTGTACCATCCTGGTCGCGGACACGGCTGCGTAAATTGATATTATCCGAAAAACTGATGCTTGTTTTTGGGTCGATGTTATAATCTATTCCACTGCGGATATTCTGCCCTTTAAAAGTAAATTTCTGGTTTTGTATTTGATTTTGCAGCGTATCGGCGCCGTTGGTAAATTTGGTTGTTTTATCCGAATAACCGTTACCGATACGATCAGCCCTGCGATAACTGTAATTGGTATAAACATTTACCTTTTTATCCTGGTAAGCCAAATTCAGTGTACCATTATAAGTATTGTGCGTACCAGCCGAGGCGGACGCCGAACCGGTAAAGCCCCTCTGAACGTTGTCTTTTAAAACGATATTGATAATGCCTGATTCGCCTTCTGCATCATATTTTGAAGAAGGGTTAGTGATCACCTCAATGGTTTGGATGGAGCTTGCCGGGATGGACTGAAGAATATCGGTAAGGTCGTTACCGGTTAAAGCCGATGGCTTTCCGTTTATCAATACCCGCACATTGCTCGATCCGCGCAGGCTGATATTACCGTCGGCATCCACCTGTACCGATGGAACATTGGCCAACAGGTCGGTTGCCGAGCCACCCTGGCTTACCAGGCTCTGGTCAACTGCGAATGATTTTTTATCAACGCCTAATTGTATCTGGCTGCGTTGCGCGGTTACCTGTACTTCCTTTAAAACGCCTTTTGCTGGTGATATTTTGATAATACCAAGCCTTACTAACTGCCTTTTAGGGGTAATATTGATCGTATCGCGGTTATAAGTTAAATAACCTACATATATTGCCCTGAAAATATACGAACCATTGCTCACGCCTGTAAAACTGAACTTACCGTCCATATCGGTTTGCATGCTTTTAGGCTGGTTAGTTGTTTTATTGATAAGCGATACCGTAGCAAAACCTAACGGCTGATTATTAGATGCATCGATTAAAGTACCCGAAACTGTCGCGCCGTTTGTCGTTTGCGCATTCGATCTTATAGAAAAAAGAAAAAGAAAGACAAAAATAACCGTCTTTATTACATTTATATTATTGCTCATGCCGCAAAAGTCTCACTTTAAACTTTTAATGCGGTTATAATACTTGTAACTTTATTGATGTGAAGTGTTGGTATGACAAAATTTTTACAAATAAGGGTAAAGGACACTTTTGATATTACATAATGTTCTTCGCGGTAAAATACCTGTTTGTAAAGTTGGGCCAAACGCTGGGCATTGCACTGTTTGCTTTGTATACTGGCAGTTGTATTTTTCAGCAGGTTCCGCGAGCGTACACAAAGAAGATAATCAGTCATTGTATAAAAATTATACCTGCGAGTAAGCCGTCGGTACAATGAATGTTGATGTTATGCGCGATACCAGTGCATCAGGATATTCAGGCATTGTTTTTAAGCGGACCCAATCCGGGTCGCTGCCGAAGGCTTTCCAGAGGCGGTCGTGCCCGGCCATGTCGTCAAAGGTTACCATGTACACCAGGTTAGGGCGATAGGTACCGATGAGCATTTCGCTGTAAAACACCGGTTTAAAGCCGAGGCGTTTAAAAATGGCTATTTCATTTCCTTTATTGAACATGTCAATCTTCTTTTTGCCAGCATATTCGGTAGGGCTTTCGTAACGGCGCAGCTCAAATATGCGCGCGTTTTTCTCGGGTGCTTCCAGTTTAGGCATCCCGGTGAAGGCTTGCAATAATGAACTTTCTATGCGATCATAAGCGGGAGCATTCAATGGTGCGCTGTAATAAGCGGCCGACTTTTGGATGTAATCCGCATCTTCGCCGAGCTTGTCCTGGGCTTTGAGGTATGCATCCAGCGACGGGTAGGGTATCAGTACATATATTTTGGTTTGGCCTGTCGGTTTTAATTCTGTAAACACACCCACAGTGTCGCTGCCCAGGCGGTTCAATGCCGGGATGGCGGCGTTTTGCAGGTAATCTTCCACCGTCTTTTGCTGGGCATCGTTTTGGAAGCTGTAAATGCGCAGTTCATAAAACTCAATATTGTTTTTTTTGCTGAAGGATGCTCCCATGCCGGTTTTGGCTAACAAACTCCCGGCGGCGCCGGTTATGAGGGATGCTTTTACAAATGAACGCCTTTTCATGGAATGATGATGTTAGTGAGTTGAAATTGGATGATGTAAATATCTGATTTTTTTAAAAATACTGCTGACATAGGGTTGTCACCACCCTATATTTTATTTGTATAACAAACTAAAAAATAAAACTATGGAAATTATCAGAATGTTTTTAAGAGAACTCGATAGCGAAGCCGCCATCACCCGTAAAATGCTTAGCCGCATACCAGATGACAAATACGACTGGCAGCCGCACCCAAAAAGCATGACGATCCGTCAACTTGCCAATCATATTGCCGAATTGCCGGGCTGGATAACGATGGCCATTACCACCGATGAGCTTGATTTTAGCCAAAAGGCCTATCAGCCGGTACAGATCAGCGATACAAAAGAACTGATAGGTATGTTTAACGAACTGGTAGCCGAAGCCAAAGAAACCCTATGGCAAACCAGCGAACCCGTGCTTGAAAAGAAGTGGGTACTTCGCGAAGGTGATGTTATTTACCTGGAAGGTACCAAAACAGAGATCATCCGCGTTTCATTAAACCAGATCACCCATCACCGGGCACAATTAGGCGTATTCCTGCGGCTGCTGGATATCCCTATCCCCGGTACATATGGCCCAAGCGCGGATGAGCATGAATTTGAGGAAGTGGCGCAGGCGTAATTTATTTCATCCGCACGTCATTGCGAGGAACGAAGCAATCTCTGAACTTACCAGTCAATGAAACGAAACTTTTCAGATGACGTCATTTAACAAACTATGCCTGTTTGATTTGCATACGCAGAGGTGGCTTCGTTCCTCGCCATGACGTTTTTTGTTTTTGAACGGACTTACGAAGTTTTAAAAACTTCGTAAGTCTCGTGCTATGTTTCGGATTTTACGCTGTCGGTTTGCCACCATGTGGCCTGTTGCCTTTTGGTTTGCCGCCTTTTTTGCCCTTAAAATTGCCCCTGCGGTTATTATTCCTGTCCCTGTCGGGGGCTTGCTTAATAAGCGTTGGGTCGCCTAAAACTTCGGGCAGCGGTATGCGCCTGATCTCGCGGTCGATCATGTCCTCAATATTTTTGAGTTTACGCTGATCGCGGTCGTTCACAAAGGTTATGGCCGTGCCGGTAGTTTCGGCGCGGGCGGTACGGCCGATGCGGTGGATGTAATCTTCCGGATCGGATGGTACATCGTAATTTAATACCAGGTCAATACCCTCCACGTCAATACCCCGCGACAGCGCATCGGTACCGATGATAACCGGCAATTGTTTGTTTTTAAATTTCAGCAGGATTTCTTCACGCTCCTTTTGCTCCAGGTCGGAGTGGAAGGCCATGATATCGATACGGGCGTTTTTTAATTGCTTATACACATCGCGCACCTTATCTTTTGTGGAGGCGAAGATGATGGTGCTGGAATATTTGCTTTCCTTCAATATCAACTCAACCAATCCTATTTTTTGATGGTCGTTTACCATGTATATCTGCTGATCGACACCTACCGCCGGTTGTGATATGGCGATGTTGATCTGTTCGGGCTCGTGTAATACCTTTTTAGCCATGGCGCGAATGCGACCGGGCATGGTAGCCGAAAACAGCAGCGTTTGCCGTTCCTTTGGCAGGTAGCTGATGATGCGCATAATATCATCGCTGAAACCCATGTCGAGCATGCGATCAGCCTCATCCAGCACCAGGTGTTTAACATGGTTGAGCTTTAGTACGCCCGATGTTAAGTGCGCGATCAACCTGCCGGGTGTGGCTATGATTATATTTACGTTATTCTGTATACCACGACGCTGCTGCTCATACACGCTGCCGTCGCCGCCGCCAAAAACAGCAATGGAAGTGATGCCGGTAAAGTAGGCCAGTCCTTCGGCCTGCTGGTCTATCTGTTGGGCGAGCTCGCGGGTTGGAGTTAGGATGAGCGTGGTTGTTTTTTCCTCGTGGTTACGGGAAATGAGATCAAGTATGGGCAATAAAAATGCGCCGGTTTTGCCGGTGCCGGTTTGCGCGCAGGCAATAAGATCGTGGCCTTTTTGTACAACCGGGATGGCTTGCGCCTGTATTGGGGTAGGGTTGGTATAACCCATGCTGAGCACGCCTTCAAGCAGGTGCTCGTTAAAATTAAAATCTTGGAAAGTCACTTATCTGTTAAAAGTGAGCAATATAGGTAAAATTGTTGGCGTCTACAATTAAGCCCGAACGGCTGACTATAACAAAGTTCGTTATCTGTCGCTTCAACCGCTCATTGCCGCTGAAGCTACTAGTTTTTCGCAAGTGTTTATTTTTATAGGTGCTCAAGAAGGCTGCGCCTTTTTGTCTGTGACACAAAAGAAGCAAAAAGTCAAGTCAGCAGATAGGCTTCTTTGCCGCACGTGCCTTTGCGCACAAATGAAGCTTATCTGCTGACGAGGAGAATAACGAAGGAAAGCTTTTACTGCAATCAGCGTAATCTCAAAATCAGTTTAATCTGCGGTTCAGACAAATTGCGTTAGGGATTGCAGTGAAAAGCCCACAGCGCAGCGAGGACTTGTAACGGAAAGCCCGCCCGCTATCAGCGGGAACGCCCCACAAATGGTTGAATAACGAATACCGAATTTTGAATATCGAATAATGAACAAACAACCTTCGATATTCGACATTGGGCATTCGATGTTCAATATTCTGCAGCCTCGCCTACGATTGTATATAACTCTTCAAATGCTCAATTGTCTCCAGGTGCGAGCAGATGGTTTCGGTAACCAGGTCGTTGATGGAGATGATACCGCAAAGTTTGTCGTTTATAAAAACGGGCAGGTAGCGGATGTTATCCTCGCTCATAATATGCATACAGGTTTCGATGGAGCTTTCGGGCGTAATGCGCGGCAGGCCGGTGCTCATGATCTCGCGTACAGGCGTTTCATGCGATGATTTGCCCTGCAGTATCACTTTTCGGGCATAGTCGCGCTCGGTGAGCAGGCCGGCGTATTCGCCGTGTTCGGTTATGATAACTGAGCCGATGTTTTTATCAGCCATGAGCTCCAGTGCCTCTAAAACGGTGGTATCGGCCGGAATGCCGAAGACACCGCCACCTTTCCGGTTAAGGATATCAGATACTTTTTTCATAAAAATGCGGTAAATGGTTAGTTAATTATGGTTGAAAGTAAATATACAAAGCAGTAATGAGAAAACAAAAAAAACCTGAAATTGAACTACTTAACAGTTGCGTAATAAGATTTATACAAACGGATTTACTGGAAATAACTAAATTTCACCGAATTATGTACGCACATATTTTTAAACAGAATTAAGAGGCAAGAATCAAGAGTCAGGAAAAACATGGTACATGAGCAATTGCTACATAGGAATTGGTTTTGATTATTTTATCTTGAATCTTGACTCTAATATCTTGAGTCTGATTTGCTACAATAACAGGGAAGTTATTGTAGCTTTATAGCATCTCTCTTTTAAATTTTAACTGATGAAAAAATACCTCGTAACCGCCCTTGCAGTAGCCGGGCTTAACTGTACCCTGTTTGCACAAACCAATAAATTGACCACCAAAGAAAAAAATGATGGCTATCAGCTGCTTTTCGACGGTAAAACTACCGATGGCTGGCATGTGTATAACGGCACCAACGCCGGTGCCTGGAGCGTTACCGATGGCGCCCTGCAACTGGATACCGCAGCGCAAGGCCAGGGCGACCTGATCACCAATAGCGAATACGAAAATTTTGAATTGAAGCTGGAGTGGCGCATAGCCCGTGGTGGTAACAGTGGTATTATTTTCCCGGTGCATGAAGATAAATCGTTAGCCTATACCTTTTTAACAGGCATGGAAATGCAGGTATTGGATGATAAAGAAGCCGAGGATAATAAAAAAGCCAACCATTTGGCAGGATCGTTATATGATATGATAGCACCGAGCCACCCGGCAAAACCGGCAGGCGAATGGAACGCGGTGACCATACGCAAAGAAAACGGCCATATTACCTTTTGGCTGAATGGCGAAAAGGTGGTTGAGGTGCAAATGGGCAGCGACGAATGGAACAAGCTGATACAAAACAGCAAGTTTAAAAGCTGGAAAGACTTTGCCACTTATCCGAAAGGCCATATTGCTTTGCAGGACCATGGCGCGGTGGTTGCGTTCCGCGATATCAGGCTGAAACAGCTATAATTTTCAAGATAAAATAATTTATATATTTACGGCAAAGCCACAGGTATACACAAGCCGCTAAATCAGTTTACATAATATAAATAAAGGTTATTAATTACTCGTATGAGCGATTTGCAGATCAAGAAATCATCAACCGTTTATGATGCGGTGGTAGTAGGTTCGGGTGCGGGCGGCGGCATGGCCGGCTATGTTCTGGCCCATGCAGGTTTAAAGGTTTTAATGCTGGAAGCCGGGCCGTATTTTGATCCGAGGCTGAACTCGTCACAGCTAAAATTTCCGTGGGAATCGCCGCGCCGCGGGGCAAGCACCAATACCCGTAACTTTGGCGATTTTGATGCCGCTTTTGGCGGATGGAGCCTGGAAGGCGAGCCTTACACCACTAAGGACGGCACCGAATTTGAATGGTTCCGCTCGCGTATGCTGGGCGGCCGTACCAACCACTGGGGGCGTATATCGTTACGCATGGGGCCGCATGATTTTCAGCCTAAGGATGATATTACCGAGAAATGGCCTATTACTTATGATGATGTAAAGCCATTTTATGATAAGGTCGACAGGATGATTGGCGTCTACGGCACTGTAGAGCACCTGGAAAACGAACCGGATGGCATATTTCTGCCACCACCGGCACCGCGTTTAAACGAGATATTTATTAAAGAAGGCGCCAAAAAAGCCGGTGTTACGGTTATTGCCGGTCGCGGTTCGATATTGACTGAAGCCCTGCCCGATAACAAAGACCGTGGGGCTTGTTTCTACTGCGGGCAGTGCGGCCGCAGCTGTAAAGTTTACGGCGATTTTTCATCATCATCATGTCTTGTAATCCCGGCCCTTAAAACCGGGAATTTAAAGTTAATAACTAATGCGATGGTGCGTGAGGTATTGACGGATGATGAAGGACAGGCTACGGGCGTATCCTACATCAGCAAGGATGATATGCAGGAATACCAGGTAAGCGCCAAGATAGTTATACTGGGCGCCAGTGCCGGTGAATCCGCACGGTTGCTGCTTAACTCCAAATCATCTGCACATCCTAATGGCCTGGCCAACAGCAGCGGCGTGGTAGGCAAATATTTGCACGACTCCACCGGCGCCAGTGCTGGCGGCTGGCTACCGCAGCTGCTCGACCGTAAGCGTTACAACGAAGACGGCGTAGGCAGTGTGCACATCTACTCGCCATGGTGGCTGGACAACAAAAAGCTCAATTTCCCGCGTGGTTACCATATCGAATACGGTGGCGGCCTGCACATGCCGGGCTACGGCTTCGGCGGCGGCATACAGAATATGAACGGTTTGATACCTGGCCGCAATCCGATGGATGCCGGCGGTTTCGGCGCGGGCCTGAAAAATGATTATCGCCGTTTATATGGCGTTACGATAGGCATGTCCGGTCGTGGTACGGCCATAGCGCGTGAAGACAATTATTGCGAGATAGACCCGGATGTGGTAGATAAATTCGGCATACCGGTGCTGCGTTTCCATTACAAATGGGCGGCAGAGGAGATCAACCAGGCCAAGCACATGCAGGATACCTTCCAGGAAATTATGCACAATATGGGCGCTATTGCAGGCGCACCGGCAGGCAAGGATACCAACTACGGACTGGAAGCGCCGGGTGTGATCATACACGAGGTAGGCACCGTGCGTATGGGCAACGATCCGAAAAAGTCGGCGCTAAACAAATACTGCCAGGCGCATGATTGCAACAACCTTTTTGTGGTGGATGCCGCACCGTTTGTGCAGCAAGGTGATAAAAATGCCACCTGGACGATACTGGCAATGTCCATGCGTACATCGGAATATATATTAGCACAACGCAAAAAATTGAACGTTTAACAGCTCATTATATAAATTATGAACAGACGTGAATCCCTCAGAACCCTCGGCTTAGGCGTAGTTACTACCGGCCTGCTGCTGGATGCCTCATGCAAGCACCCTGCAGATACGGAAAAACAACCGGAAAATATCGAGCCACAAAGCTCATCATCCGCAGCTGATGCTACCCGTACACCGGAAGAAATAGAGCGCGATAAAAAGCTGGAAGGTGAAAAGTTTTTTAATGACCATGAGATGGCAACCATCACCATACTGGCCGACATTATTATCCCTAAGGACGATAAATCGGGTAGCGCATCGGATGCTAAAGTGCCGGAATTTATCGGGTTCATTGTAAACGATATGCCCGAGCACCAAACACCTATGCGCGGCGGCCTGCGCTGGCTGGATTTGCAATGCCTCAACCGTTATAATGCCACCTTCAGGGAATCAACCTCAACCCAGCAACTGGAAATAGTGAACATGATAGCCTACCCCAAACGGGCCAAACCCGAAATGGCGCAGGGCGTAAGTTTCTTCAACCGCATGCGCGACCTTACCGCAACCGGCTTTTTCACCAGCGAAATGGGTGTGAAGGATGTAGGTTATGTAGGCAACTCGCCAAATCAGTGGAAAGGCGTGCCTGCCGATGTGCTGAAGCAGTATGGGATTGCTACAGTTTGGGGGTGAGGTTTAAAGTCAAGTGGCTATACTTGACTGGATTTAACAACCTAAAACATGAAAATTAAATTGTTGCTTTTGCCTGGAATTCTCTTAGCAGGATTGGTATTGCTTTCCATGCAGCCCGGTAATACCGATCAAAAGTTACTATTTTGCCATAAATGGCGGCAGTTTGCTTTTAAACGTGCAACTGACTCTGTAGTTAAAAGCATAGATCCCTCAATGGCTAAAACTTGCCTTTTTCGTGATGACGGTTATTATGAAGAAAATTATTTAAATATTATATCTTCCGGTAAATGGTTTTTTAACGCGGATGAGAAGAAATTTGGGTTGATCATAGATACTTTTAATGGTACTAAATTCCCTGGCCAGGATTCGCTTAAACCGCCCGCCAATATTGTGGTCCTGAAGCTTACTAAAGATACTTTAATCTATGGGAACGATATATACACAGGCCCCAACAGGGTTTATGGGCATGATGATAGTTATTTTGTGAGAGCCGATTAATTGTTGTCCAATTTGTAAGCCTGGCCTATCACGTTGTTTCGGTCAAGTTTGAACACTTAACCTGGCGGCGGGAATACCGTATCATTTATCAAGTCGCTATCCAATTATCCACCTGTTATGCTTGCACTGGTAACAATTATATCGTTTAAACGGCAGCCAGAACAGCACAACTTTCATCAGGCGTGTGCGGCGAATACGGTCCATGCTATTTCTGGTTGTCTTTCCGCAAGGACATAACTTTACGATCGGTATAACTGGAATTGCTTGTTCAACGGTCATAATATACAGATAGGAAGTAAATCGATTTTACAATACACAAATATAGCGTAAAGGGAAGTTATTTAACTATTAAATAAATGTTAATATAATTAGTTTATTAAAAGTGTCTGAAATAGAAAATTAAACAATATCAAATGAAAAAAATTTCACAATATTTCATCCAACCAGCGCCAAAGGCGATGGCTGTAATCTGTATGCTGCTGGCATCAAACATCGTACATGCACAAAATGCCCCATATACCAAGATGCCGGCCAGCATATTCGGATTTACACAGCCTACGCCCATGGACTTTAACGACCACGAAGGTTATGTTTCGTTGTTTAATGGGAAAGACCTGACGGGCTGGGACGGCAATCCAAAATTCTGGCGGGTTGAAAATGGTGCAATTGTCGGTGAATCTACTCCTGCAAATCCAAGCGGAAACAGCTATATCGCTTACAAGGCAATGCAAGCGAAAGATTTCACCCTGAAATTTGAAATTAAGATAGAAGGCGACGGCGGTAGCGGGATGCAATACCGCAGCAAAACCGGCATACCCTGGCTAGGGAAGATACCCCAAAACCTGCAGCCCGTTAATCTAAACTGGATGATGACCGGCCCGCAAGCCGACTTTTGGCCTGCTGCACCCTATTGGACGGGACAGTTTTATTCTGAAAATACGCCTATGCGCATACTGGCCTGGCGCGGCCAGGTGGTTGAAGGCTACGGCACAAAGAGCAAACGCCTGATGGGCACTATCGGCGATATTATGGACCTGGCCAAGTTTGTAAAGAAGGACGACTGGAACGAATACACCGTAATAGCCCGCGACGGCGTGTTTATTCATATTTTAAACGGGCAATTGATGGCGGTTATGATCGATGATGACCCCGAATCGTCAAATAACCAGGCGGGCTATATCGGTATTGAAATCGAATCGATCACCAAAGTTTCAGTTAAGAATATTTGGATTAAGAAGTTGGATTAAGTACAACAAAAGTTATTTTTGAACTAACCTTAAAGTAGTCTTTTACAAAGCCTTCATCCGAAGAATTAGTTCGCCCATTTAATTAAGATGCCTGTACTCGCTTGGTGATTTCCCTGTCTTTGATTTGAATATTTTTGTAAAGTGTGATGGGTGTTCAAAACCAAGCCTGTAAGCGATCTCGCTGATAGAATCATTCGTGCCCCATAACAGTGATTTAGCCTTATCTATTAGTTCCAGGTGGATATACTCCTGTGTGGTTTTCCCCGTAAACTTGTTTAACAGGTCAGACAAATAATTAGGAGACAGGTTGAGCCGGGCAGCAAAATATTTAACATTAGGCAGGCCTGTTTCAATCATGTTGCCTTGCGAAAAGTAATCCTTTAATAATTTTTCAAATTGTTGCACCACATCCGAGTTAACTTTTGCCCTGGTGTAAAATTGCCGGTCGTAAAAGCGGTTGCAATAATTCAGCAGGAGTTCGATATTACTAACGATTAAGCCCTGAGAGTGCTTGTCGATATTTCGCGAGTACTCCCTTTCAATCTTTGTCACACAATCTTTAATGATTAGTTTCTCCTCCTCCGAAATATGGAGGGCTTCGTTGGTCTCGTAATTAAAAAACGAGTACTGATGTATCTTTCTACCCAAATCCGTACCATGGATCAGATCAGGATGAATAAACAGCGCCCAGCCTTCATCAACCGTAACATCCAGGCCTGGCGCCAGCACTTGTCCGGGTGCGGTAAACATCAGGGAACCTTCATTAAAGTCGTAATATCCTTTGCCGTATTTTAACAGGCCTTCGAATTTTTTGCAGGAAATGGTATAAAAGCCAAACCGGTAAAAAGCATCCTCCCTGGGGCGCTTTGCATAAAAGTCGGCATGGTCTATTACACTTACCAGTGGATGCCGGGGCGGCGTGTATTTCACAAGTTTGTGCAAGTCGCTGATAGATTGAAGATCGATGTATTTATCAGGCATGTTTTTTAATTGTTATAAAGTTAACATAAAAACCTGGCTGCCCGGATTTGGGCAGCCAGGCTTTTTAGATGCCTGTTTGGGCAGTCATCATTTTTTTAAATTCCACATCATTCATTTGCTGCCTGGCTTCTATCAATTGAACAGCATCGTGACCTACGGGGTAACGCAATTTTTCAGTACCGTCAGTTGCGGCTTCATAAATAGCATCAGCCACCTCGGCAATATTTTCCGACATGTCCCACTGATCTAATATGGCCATGAATTTATCAAATGAGGGTTTATAGTCGTTCAAACCATCTAAATTGAAAAGCGTCATCGAACGTCCGGCAAATTCTGTTTTATAACCGCCTGGTTCAACTATTTTCAAGTGGATGCCAAGCGGGTTTAATTCGTACTGCATAGATTCCGTCAAACCTTCAACCGCAAATTTAGTTGCATGATAAAGCGAGGAGAATGGGAAAGTAATCCTTCCTCCCACCGAAGAAACGTTGATGATAACGCCGGATTTTTGTTGCCGCATAACGGGCAATACGGCTTTTGTTACCTCTATCAACCCAAAAAAATTCACATCAAACTGTTGTTTAACCTCATCTTCGGTAGAAGCCTCCATTGCACCCAGGGCGCCGTAACCTGCATTGTTTACCAGTACATCAATTTTGCCAAATTTTTCAATACCGGCCGACACGGCGTTTTGTATGCTTTGCTTATCGGTAACATCCAATTTGCCAATAAAAACATTGCTGAGCGCAGATAATTCTGTTTCTTTTTCGGGTGAACGCATGGTAGCGATCACGTTCCAGCCGTTGGTGTGGAATAGTTTAGCGGTCACTCTTCCAAACCCCGACGAAGCACCCGTTATTAATACTGTCTTTTTCATTGCTTTATATTTTAATTTCTAAAGCAAAGGTGTGGTTAAGGGCGCTAACCGATTTATATGTTTCAACTGATCACTTATACATTTCAGGGATGCAAAAATTGACTTATCCGAACTGAATACTTCCAGTCTGTGGCCGGTATTATCTCCACGCCCGGTCAAGTGTCAACACTTAACCGCATAAAGTTTTGAGCGTCTAAGCTCACGTAAACTAAAAATCACCATCTCAATTCCCAGCATGTGGTCGGTGTTTTCACCGCGCCACTACATTCACTCCAGCTTCGTCACATCAAAGCCAAGTGTAACAACTTTATCCAAAAAGCGCGTTTTTATATCATCAGGAATACTGTTTTCCCAAGCGATTCAGCCTTTCAAGTCGGGGTATCTCATTTGCCTTTAGCCAGATGTCTTTCGAAAGGATTTCGTACGCCATTTTAAAATATTTTTTTGCTTCGATATTTTTGTTTTTGATCAGCAGGCATTCGGCTAATTCTTCATAAACAAATCCCGATGGATCCAATTTTTTTTGTTGGATTTCATCCAATAATTCTGTTTGAATTTTGAGTGCTTCATCAATTCTATTTAAAGAACGGCAGGCCCGGCCGACGGTCCATTTTGCAATAAAAATCCCCCTATCGTCTTTTTGATTTATTCTATAAGTCAATGCTTTTTCAAATAAGGCTAATGCCTTATCGTAGTCTTTTAAGTCATGATAAGTCCACCCGATATTATTATATAGAGGCCCTAACCATTTTTTTGCCCTTGTATCATCGCTGTTTTCGGCCAGTTCCATTGCCTTTATATTCCAACGCAATTGTTCTTTAGGCTTTTCTGCAATACCCAGCATATGGGCTGCATCAATTGCATAAAAATCCTCGTTGTGTTTTAACGCCTGTTCAAACGCCTCTTTAAATAACGGAATTGCTTTATCTTTTTCATTAGCAGAATTAAATGTTCTTCCCCTTTCAAGCACGTACCGGATTTCAGCAACAGGCATGTTCCCCCATTTAATTATCTGTTCGGCATCGTTAAGGATTTCATGAGCGGCATCGAAGTTTCGCTGCAAACTTTGCGTTCTGGCAAGTTGCGTCAACAATTCAGCGTAGTAAGATTTGTTTCCTGATTTTTCGGTCAATGGAACCAATTCTCTAAATCTTAATTCCGTCGCCTTTGGTTTATCATAATCCCAAAGTGTGTCAATTATCGGGAAATTTTGAGCGTCCATATGATAAGATTATCTAACAAACATTAACCCTCGCCCATTCAGCCCGCCCGGCCAAGTGCCCACACTTAACCGCATAAAGTTTTGAGCGTCTACGCTCACGTAAGCTAAAGCCCCCTACATCCATTCCAACTTCGTCACATCAAAGCCCAGCGTAACAGCCTTATCCAAAAAGCGTGTTTTCATATCATCGGGGATGCCATTTTCCCTGGAGATTATCCACAAAAAATCAAAGCTATTACCTGATACGAGTGCATATTGATAATCCTCATCAATATCAAGCACGTTATAATCCAGGAATATAGGCAAATAATAGGCAACCTTTAATTTACCCCTGTTATCCGCACCGGCGAATTTTGCACGCCCCTCGGCTTCTACGGGTTTGTTCTTGTCGAAATTATAGGCGCGTGTTACTACTTTTATGCTGCCGTCGTCATTAAGCGAATAGGTTTCGGTAAGGCTGGTAAGGTTTTTTTCGATATGATTGGGCAGACGGGCAACCTCGTGCCATAAACCCATGTATTTTTGCTTGTCGAATGGCTGTACAATAGCGCTTTTGGGTATTTTATTCTTTGGCCATAACGCATAGGCCAGGCCTGCGGCGCCAGCACCGGCCGCCAAAGCAATGAGCCACTTTTCTTTTTTCATAATGCAGTTATAAACGTTTAAACGGTGTTTTTAGTTTGAAGGTTGGTTCATCTTTCCGGCCTTTCTATCAAATAATGATAAAAATTTCGCCACTGGCCTACCTCGGTACTGACAATTTTCAATCCCAGCTTTTCCATTACCCTTACCGAAGCCTCGTTGCCAACCTGTACCATGGTTACTATACGGTCCAGTTTCAGTATCTCAAAACCATATTGTATAAACGCCTGGCCGGCTTCGGTGGCATAACTTTTTCCCCAATAGTCCTTTGCAATATATAACCCTAACGCTGCCTCGCCGGGAATCGGGTTACCATTGCTATCAAAGTGCTGATATATGCCGCAGCGGCCAATGTATTGGTTATTATTTTTCAGTACGGTAGCCCACATGCCCAGGCCGTCGGTAGCAGATTTAGCGTTGCCCGGAAAGCGCTTTTCAGCATCTTCGCGTTTGCGGGGTTGCCCGCCAACGTAACGCCGTACATCTGCATCCATTTCCATAGCACAATAATCATCCATATCGGTTATTACATGCCGGCGGAAGATCAATCGCCCTGTTTCGAGAAAAATTGTTGGCGCTTGCTCCATTTTTTCTATTTTACAATCAAATTTAAACTATATGCTTAAAAAGTGTTGCCTGATCTTGCTGTTAATAATACCCGGCCTTGCAAAAGCGCAATATAAGTTACCCGATAATATTTTTCAGCAAACTTTACCCAATGGACTTACTGTTTTGGTGATAGAAGACAACATAGTGCCGCTGGCTACTATCATGATTACCTGTAAAAACGGTTCCTATACTGAAACGCCTGAGTTTAACGGCCTGAGCCATTTGTATGAGCACATGTTTTTTACCGCCAATAAAGATTACACCAGCGAGGAAGATTACCTGCACCGCGTAACCGAGTTGGGTATGCGCTACAACGGTTCCACGTCATTTGAAAACGTGAACTATTATTTTATACTGCCCGGTAATAATGTTGATGCCGGGCTGGAATTTATGAATTCGGCCATCCGCTACCCAAAGTTTGATAAGGCGACGATAGAGAAGGAGAACCTGGTGGTTGACGATGAGTTCCGCGAGCATGAATCAAACCCCGGTTTCGCACTGGGCGATGCAATGGACCATCATGTTTGGGGCGACTTGTACAGCCGAAAAAACCCTATCGGCAATCACCAGGTGATACGTTCAGTAACGCCGGCTATGATGGATTCGATCAAAAACAAATATTATTATCCCAACAACTGCATGCTGATGATAGCAGGCGATGTAAAGCACGAAGATATTTTTAAACAGGCGGCAAAAATATATGGCAGCTGGAAGCCATCGGCTTTTGATCCATTTCAAAAATGGCCGATACCGGAATTTAAGCCGATTGAAAAAACGGATTATTTTATTGTGGAATCGCAACTGTCGCGCGTGCCGCTTGTGCTGCTTGAATGGGAGGGACCGGATACGCGCCACGACCTGAAGGCAACCTACGCCGCTGATGTGTTTTCATATATCCTCGATCAAAATTCATCGAGGTTTAAAAAGGCGCTGGTACAGTCGGGCCTTGCGTTGGATGTGAGTATCGGCTACCTTACCATGAACCATACAGGCCCCATAAACATCAATATCGATCCTAACCCGGATAAAATAAAAGAATGCATGGCCGAAATGAAAAGGCAGATAAATATGATGGATGCCGACGATTATATCAGCGACGAGCAATTGGCTGCAGCAAAACGCAAACTGGAAATAAAAACGGTGAAGGAGCGGGAAGTGACGTCTGATTTCGTGCAAGCATTATCATTCTGGTGGGCGTCTTCATCCATCGATTACTATGCGGGCTATATTGACAATGTGAACAAAATCACCCGTGCCGATTTACAGAAATATGTACGGAAGTACATCAAAAACCAACCGTATTGCGCCGGTTTGCTCATCAGTCCCGAACTAAGGGCGCAAACGAAGGCCGATGACTTTTTCACTCCATCAAACTAAACAATGAAAAAACTACTTGCTATATTATTATTGATAACGGGTTGTTGCATAACGACTGCACAAGCGCAAATACAAGGCGCAACCTCTTTTGATGTGGATGGCATTAAAGTGATATTTAAACCCACCGTGAAGGATGTGATAAATGTCCGTATTTATTTTCGGGGTGGGGTAAGTAATTATAGCTTAAAACAATCCGGTATAGAAAAATTTGCGCTGGCATCCGTTGTACAATGCGGCACAGCAAAATATCCGGGCAGCGCCTTTAAGGATACAGCCGGTTATTATGGGATAGATATCGGTTCGGCAACAACCTATGATTACAGCGATATCGATATGGATTGCATATCGAAGTATTTTGATAAAGCATGGGATTTACTGGCTGATGCGATTACGCAGCCAACTTTTGAGCCTGCCCAGGTAGAGCTGCTGCGCACCAAACTGGTAAACGCGGCAAAACAATCAGAAACGGATGCTGAAAGCCATACGTTTGACCTGCTCGAAAAGAACGCTTTTGCCGGTACGGTTTATGAGACGGACCCGGCAGGTACAGAAGAGACGCTGGCCGCATTTAAGCCATCGGAACTTTCGGCATACTATCAAACCATACTCAATAAGGGCCAACTGTTTATTGTGGTTGCCGGCAAACTTACAAAAGACGAAATTGTAGCCAAAGTGCATGCCTCTTTTGGTTCCATTCCAGCCAAAGATTATGTACAACCAACACTCAACGAACCTGTATGGAATGATTTTAAAGTACTCGCAGAAAAACGCCAGTTACCCATTAACTATGTTGCCGCCATTATGAATGCGCCGCCCGTTTACAGCGACGATTATATCCCATACAGGTTGGGGATGAGCATACTGGGATCGATATTGTTTAGCGACCTGCGTATAAGGCTGCATCTGTCATATGATCCTGATGCCGGGACGGAAATGCGGCAAATGCCCTACGGATTTATGGCTGTAAGTACCAGCGACCCGGAAAAGGCGGTTAATGAAATGGGAAATGAATTGCTGATGCTCAAAACGCACATGATTACGCCCGCAGGGCTTAAGCATTTGATAAATAGCTACATCCTAACTTATTATCTTCAGCAGGAAAGCACAGCTGCCATAACAGGCACCCTTGGCACGGCAGAAGTGCTGGATGCCTGGAATACGCAGGACCAACTGCCTGAGAAGCTGAACAAGGTAACCGTTGAGCAAATAAACCAGGTGCTTAACCAGTACGTAAAAGGTTTGCGATGGAGCTACCTGGGCGATATAGACACGGAGCACAAAATGGAAACCGACAATGCGTTTAAAACCAATTTAAAGCAGGATAAATAGCGTTTACATTTTTTAATTATATTAGTTGCACCTAACTAATACTATGTTAAAGCGGGCTGGTTGGCTGATTATATTTATATCTTTTTTCCTTTGCTATAGAGCATTTTGCCAGCAGGATGTTGATTTTAGCATCAACCAACACTTACTGGTTGGCAAACAAATTCTCAAGGTAAGGCACGATTATAACGATCCTTACTTATGGGTGCTGGCACAAAACAACCAGGTTTACAGGATTAATAGCCTCACATTTGAGGTTGATGATTATTCTACGGCTTTTTCTGCTTACAGCAATCTTCAATTCATCGATATTGCCGGTTATAGTGCCGATACCGTTTATGTCGCGACTAAATCTCCGGAAGTTATAGAATACGAAAAAGGGATATTAAAAACAATCGGGCCCTCCCAGGGGCTTATCGATACAGTAACATCAATAGGTATATGTACAAATGGAATCAATTATGGGCAGCTTCTTATAGGAACGACTAGTGGAGTAGGCGTTTACGGGGAAACTAATGAAACCTTGACATATAATCCATGGAAGGGACAGGATATTGGTCCGGCAAACATTTTTGCGACCACCTACCGAAGCACTATATACACAGATTATTATTACGGTTCAAGCGATTCAACCGATTATCCGATAGTGATAAATACCCAATTTAGTACATACGGCTCTTACATATATCGTTCGCCTGCAAATAGTAATATAAACACCGCGTTTTATACAGTTATACCCGAAATTGGTATCTATAACGGCAGCGTTTTTTGGGGAAATGAAAATGGGCTTTTCCAGGGAAGCACACATTGGAATAACGCGTATCCAACCACAGTTTACTCTTTTTTGAATGGAATAAAAGTTAATAAAATAGTAGATATTTTGGGATTAACTAATTTTTCAGTTGTACAAAATATCCCACCAATAGACAAGGATAATTTGTTGGTTGGTACGAATAATGGATTATATTTTAGCAGCTCTCTTTATGATAATACAACTAATGGGGTATCAGCTTTCTCATTATTTCATGATGATGAATTAGGGAACATTCAGATAAATGATATATGCACCAATGCTTCCGTATACAATCTTGGCATTCATACCCCCTGCGAAAATGGTGTCTGGTTGGCAACTCCAAATGGAATTTATTATATTATTCCGAATTATGTTAAATACCTTGATCCGAATATACAATTATTGAATAGTATTTATTTTAATGTGCCCGGTAGCAATCCGTCGACGAGTATACAATTATGTTCAGGAAGTTCCATTCTAATATTGTTTAATCGGTATATACAATTTGATAATACCATTCAGTGGCAAAAAAATGGCAAAGATATTCCGGGGGCTGTAACGGATACATTAGCCGTCACCGATAGTGGCGATTATAACGTTATTGTCCACAACCCTTGTGAAAACGTTAGCCTTTCGACTATCCACTTAAAAGTGAGTTTGGTTTCCGGCCCTCAATTCACCTTCAACTACCCCGATACCATTCAAACATGTGACCTGGCCGACACCACATTAAACGTAACCTACAGTCCATCATACCATTACCGCTGGTACCAAAATGATGTACTGAACGGGGATACAACCTCGTCATTAACGGTAACCCAATCGGGCAAATATAAGGTGGAGGTAAGCGCCTGTACCAATTCGTGGGTGCCTTCAAAAGAAGTGCAGGTAAATTTGTTTAGCGTACCCGATCCGGGGATAGGTGCCGATAAAAGCGTTTACTGCCAGGGAGATACGGCTACTTTATCGTCGACGTGGTTACTGGATAGCACTTATACCATAAACTGGTATAAGGATGGTGTTTTGCAAAGCGCCTATACAAACCAGGAGATCATTAAAGTCGCCACGCCGGGCAATTATGCCCTTAACTATGTAAGCAATAGCACAGGATGCAGTAAAACGTCATCGCCTTTACAACTCAGTTTTACTCCTGCCCCAACCTTCACTTTCAATTATCCCGGTGAGTTGGATTATTGTGCCGGAAGTACGATAACGCTAACTGCGCAGGGAAGCCCCAATTATCAATACCGCTGGTACAAAAACGATACGCTCACCAACCAAACAACCAGTTCGATCGGCGTAACCCAGGGCGGCACATACAAGGTAGAGGTAAGCGCCTGCCCCAATAGTTGGGTGCCATCAAAAGAAGTGCTGGTAAACCTTGTACAATTGCCAGTTCCGGCAATTACCGCCGATAAGGCTGCCTATTGCACCGGCGACAATGCCACTTTGAGCATCAATACTACGCCCGACCCATATTACATCATCAACTGGTACCGCGATAATATTTTATTGCCCGCTTATACTAACCAGTATTCCATTGCCACCAATATTGCCGGTAATTATACCGCAGCAGTTGTAAGCACCACCACCAATACCGATGGCTCCGTATGTTCGCAAACATCAACCGTACAGGCTATAACTTTCAACCCCATGCCATCGCTAAGCATACAGCAAATGGTGAATACTACCTTATGCCAGGGGCAATCAGTAGGGTTGAAAGCTGTTTACACAAGCGGCACCATAAAATGGTCGACAGGCCAGGCGACTGACGAAATAGCGGTAACAGCATCCGGCACTTACACCGCCACCTTATCTACACTATCAGGCTGCACGGTGGATGACAGTACCAATGTGGCCTTTCTGCCCGACCCGATATTAAATGTTAGCGATACTACCATTTGCACTTTTAAAAATCAAACGGTAACACTCACCGCCCCGGCAGGTTATGTAAAATATGCCTGGAATAATGTACCAGGTAATCAAACTTATAATGTTACCACCCCGCAAACGGTAGCGCTAACCGTAACCGATGCAAATGATTGCCAAACCACGCAGCAAATACACGTAACCGAGCAATGCCCTGATGTGGAAATACCGAATGCCTTCACCCCTAATGGAGATGGCATAAATGATACCTGGAACGTGCAGGGCCTGGATAATACCTCCACTGTAAAAATATTTACCCGGTATGGCAGTTTGCTATATCAAAGCAAGGGCTACACCACGCCCTGGAACGGCACCTATCATAACCAGAAATTGCCGGCAGGGGTTTATTATTATGTTATTACCGTTAAAGGGGATAAGCAAACATATAGCGGTTCGTTGACGATTTTATATTAATTTTTTAAGTTATTTATGTATGAGGTTTAGTGTTATACCGATTTTTTGGATGGTTATAATGATAACAGGCTGTACTTCAAATGACATGGAAGGCAGGATTAAGAAATCTGCCAAATTGTGCGACGGATCAAACAACTGTACTGTAACTATTTCCAGTCTGACAGACTTCAAATGGGATAAAATGTATGTGTTCGACAACGCAACTGCCCCAGAAATAATTGACAGCGCAATAGGTATGGAGTACCCATATTACGAAGAATTTTCACGAACTATGATATTTTTAAACAAAGGAAAAATAGTCCACCATGAAAGCCACCCTGACGAAATTGAAACTGCCACAGACGGCGCTGTAATTTTTGATTATCCGGATAGTCTAAATCACCAGGTTTATACTATTAATCGCGATAAATTTTCCATTCAGATAATCGCGTTTAAAGAAGGAAGTTACTATTTACTTAAGCAAGTAAAGTGAAACCATTACCCAATCAATAAGTCGATCCGAAATAATTTTCAATCCACAATTTAATTCTCACATTTGCACCGTTGAACGAAGCCTTTTGTTAGTGTGACGCATTGATGCCTTTGTTGGTGTTGTCACCAACAAATATTGGTGTCGCCGCCAACAAATTAATTTTAACTGATGAGCACAGAACTGAAGGGCAAACTATTGGTAATTGATGACGAGGAGCGCCTGCGCAAACTGCTTGCCCGTATTTTGCAGCTCGAGGGGTTTGAAGTATTCGAAGCCGCAACCGCGAAGGATGGCCTGCGCCGCCTGGAGCATGATGCTATAGACGTGGTGTTAAGCGATGTAAAGCTTCCCGATATTAACGGCATCGAACTAACCAAAACCATAAAAGCTGCTCATCCTGCAACCGAAATTATTGTGCTCACGGCTTATGGCACGATTAACGATGGGGTTACTGCCATAAAAAATGGCGCGTTCGACTACATCACCAAAGGCGACGATAACGAAAAAATCATCCCGCTGGTGAATAAGGCGATGGATAAGGCCCTGCTTCAGCGCCGCGTACAGGAACTTGAAAGCAAGCTAAACAGCAAATACAGTTTTGATCGCATCATTGGTACATCACCCGCTATTGCTGCTGCCATAAATCTTGCTCGCCGCGTTGCAGGCACCGACACTACTGTTTTAATTTTAGGCGAAACCGGCACCGGCAAGGAAGTTTTTGCCGAGGCCATCCACCAGGCAAGTCCGCGCAACGCCAAACAGTTTGTGGCCATCAATTGCAGCGCCTTTGGCAAAGACTTGCTGGAAAGTGAGCTTTTCGGTCACAAAGCCGGCTCGTTTACCGGTGCTATAAAGGATAAAAAAGGCCTCTTCGAAGAAGCTAACGGCGGCACTATATTTTTAGATGAATTGGGCGAACTCGACCATGATTTGCAGGCCAAATTACTGCGGGTATTGGAATCACAGCAATTCATTAAAATAGGCGATACCAAAACTACCAAAGTCGACGTACGCATACTCGCAGCAACCAACCGCAATTTGCTGGATGAAGTACAAAAAGATAACTTCCGCTCCGACCTCTTTTATCGTTTATCCGTATTCCAGATCACGCTGCCCGCCATCCGCGAACGCAAAAAAGATATCGGCCTGCTGGCAATCAGCTTCATGCACCACTTCGCCAATAAAATAGGCAAACAGGTTACAGGCTTTACACCCGAATTTCTGCACAAACTGGAAGCCTACAACTGGCCGGGCAACGTGCGTGAATTGAAAAACATCATCGAACGCGCTGTTATCCTCTGCGACGGCACCGAACTTGATGCCTCACTTTTACCTTATGAGTTTGATGCTGCTATCCCAAACAAATCATCCGGCAATCTTTCGGCCTTTGACCTATCATCCGTAGAAAAACTCCACATCCAGCGTGTACTCAACCACACCGGCGGCAACCGCGCCGAAACAGCAAGGCTGTTGAACATTGGTATTGCGACGTTATATAGGAAATTGAAGGAGTACGGGTTGGAGTAATTGTCTGAACCGGGATTAAACAGATTTTCAGGATACGCGCCTTATATCGCACGTCATTGCGCGGAGTGAGCAGGGCTGTGCGCGCAACGACAAAGCAACCTCTGCGTTTACAGGCGGTACACGCAAAACATCCGTCAGGTTAGTACGCTACCTATCGCGCAGAGATTGCTTCGTGCCTCGCAATGACGATCTTTATTAACTCCATCCCTCATTTTGATAATACCCTATCAAAATGATAGCCTAATTCCTTAAATAAATTGCTTTCCTGAAAATTATTTCACTCATTTTCAGTAACATAAAACTTTTCCGGTAAACTGGCACCTGCTTAGCATAGCCCATTGCAAAAACAAAGCAATGGATACCTTTAATACCATCCTTTACATCATAGCCTTTATTGTAATATTCTGGCTATTCTTTAAATCAGTTAATTACTTCGAAAAGATCTAACACCATGCTAGCATTATTCTTTGTATCAATAGCCGTTTTCATCTATATGGTGTACGTGCTCCTCAAACCCGAAAAATTTTAACCATTATTCAACAAAACAATGAACACCGAATACATTGGCATAATTTTCATGTACCTCGCTACGGTAGCGCTGGCCATCCCGCTAGGCAAATACATAGCGAAGCTATTCAAGGGTGAAAAAACCTGGATGGATTTTATGGCCCCAGTAGAAAAATTTATCTACAAATTCAGCGGCATCGATCCGCACCGCGAAATGAACTGGAAACAGCACCTCAAAGCGCTGTTAACTATAAATGTAATATGGTTATTCTGGGCTTTCTTCTGCCTGTTGTTCCAGGGGCATTTACCGTTAAACCCCGATAAAAACCCAAGCCAAACGCCCGACCTGGCGTTTAATACAGCCTTGAGCTTTATAACCAATACCAATTTGCAGGATTACTCAGGCGAAAGCGGTGCTACTTATTTTACACAGCACTTCGTTTTCATGTTCCTGCACTTTGTGAGCGCGGCAACAGGCCTTGCAGCCATGATGGTTGTGTTTAAGGCCATGAAGGAAAGAACAACCGAAAAGCTGGGAAACTATTGGGACTTCTTTCTAAAATCTATCACCCGCGTATTGTTGCCGCTAAGTGTTGTGGTTGCTATTATATTAGCATTCAACGGTACGCCAACCAGCTACAAAGGGAAAGATACCGTTATCGGTTTGCAGGGTGATACCGTGCATGTTTCGCGCGGACCGGCAGCTGCCATGATCGCCATTAAACAGGTAGGCACCAACGGCGGTGGCTGGTTTGGCGTAAATTCGGCACACCCCTTCGAAAACCCTAATTATCTCACCAACATGGTTGAGAATATAAGCATTATAGTTATACCAATAGCTTTGGTGTTTGCTTTAGGCTTTTACCTTAACAAAAAGAAACTGGCCTGGGTAATATTTGGCGTGATGACGGCAGGCTTCCTCATTATGCTGTTCCCGTCGGTCGGTGCGGAAGTTGGGGGCAACCCTAATATTGCACACATGGGCATCAGTCAGCCAGGCGGCTCAATGGAGGGCAAGGAAGTTCGTTTCGGGCCTGCTGCATCGGCCTACTGGGGTATTACCACTACAGTTACTTCTAACGGCTCGGTAAACGCTATGCACGATAGCATGATGCCGGTATCGGGCATGGCCCAAATGTTTGATATGATGATCAACGCCTTTTATGGCGGTGTGGGTGTAGGTTTCCTTAACTTCTACATCTTTGTTATCATAGCCGTATTTATTTCAGGCCTGATGGTTGGCCGTACGCCCGAATTTATGGGCCATAAGATCGAGGCCCGTGAAATGAAGATCGCTTCGCTCATTGCCCTGCTGCACCCATTCATTATACTGGTGGGCACCATGATCGCGTCATATGTACTCGTTCATTTCCCTAATGCCAATTGGGCAACCAAGCCATCAGCCTGGCTGAACAACCCATCGTTCCACGGCTTTTCAGAAATGCTGTACCAATATGCATCAAGCGCGGCCAACAACGGTTCGGGCTATGCAGGCTTAACCGCCAACAATATCTTCTGGAACGTGTCAACAGGCCTGGTAATTTTTGTCGGCAGGTTCCTGCCCATCATCGGCCCGATAGCCATCGCAGGCATATTGGCTAACAAAAAGTTCGTGCCCGAATCGGCAGGTACGTTGAAAACGGATACAGGCACTTTCGGTGTAATGGTATTTGCTGTGATATTTATTATCGCAGCCTTGTCATTCTTCCCGGCTTTAGCATTGGGCCCGATAGCCGAACATTTCTCCATCAAATAATATATAGAAATTAATCATGAAAACTGATAAAAATACATTGTTCCAGGGCGACCAGGTTACTCACGCCTTAGGGCAGTCGTTTGTGAAACTCAACCCCCGCATCCTGTTCCGCAACCCGGTAATGTTTACCGTGGAAATAGGCACAGTGGTAATGGCCATAGTAACTATCTACTCATTCACCAACAGCAGCCAGGGTAGCTGGGGATATAACTTCACTGTATTCCTGGTGTTGCTGCTCACGGTGTTGTTTGCCAATTTTGCCGAAGCGATAGCCGAGGCCCGCGGCAAGGCACAGGCCGAAAGCCTGCGCAAAACCCGTTCGGAAACACCTGCCCGTTTATTGGTTGACGGTAAGGAAACCAGCGTAATGTCGTCGGCACTGAAAAAAGGTGATGTATTCATCTGTGAAACCAACGATACCATCCCAACCGACGGTGAAATCATAGAAGGTATTGCCACGATAGACGAATCGGCCATAACAGGTGAATCTGCACCGGTTATCCGTGAATCGGGCGGCGATAAATCATCGGTAACAGGCGGTACAAAAGTACTGTCGGACCGTATAAAGGTTGTGGTTACCACCCAGCCGGGCGAAAGTTTCCTGGATAAGATGATAGCCCTTGTTGAAGGCGCTTCACGCCAGAAAACTCCGAATGAAATTGCACTAACGATATTGCTTGCAGGCTTTACATTAATATTCGTGATCGTTTGCGTCACGTTGAAACCATTTGGCGACTATGCGAATACTCCTATTACCATAGCCGCCTTTATCTCACTTTTTGTTTGTTTGATTCCGACGACTATCGGTGGCCTGTTATCGGCCATCGGTATCGCCGGTATGGACAGGGCATTACGTGCGAATGTGATCACCAAATCGGGCAAAGCTGTTGAAACAGCAGGCGACCTGGATACCTTATTGTTAGACAAAACCGGGACAATAACAATAGGTAACCGTAAAGCCACCAATTTTTACCCTGCAAACGGTGTGGATGAAAAAGAGTTTGTTAAAGCCTGCGTGTTAAGCTCACTGGCCGATGAAACCCCTGAAGGTAAATCGATAGTAGAACTGGGCGAGCAGGATAAAAGCATCCCTTCGGTGAAGGTTCCTGAAAATTCAGTGTTCATCAAGTTTACAGCTGAAACCCGCTCAAGCGGTTTGGATACGCCTACAGGCACGCGCATTCGCAAAGGCGCGTTTGACTCCATCCGCAACCTGTCGCAGAAAGCTGGGCACACGTTCCCTCCGGAAACCGAAGACCGCGTGAAGATCATATCATCCAATGGCGGTACGCCGCTGGTGGTATCACAGAATGAGCAGGTATTGGGTGTTATCGAGCTGCAGGATATCATCAAATCCGGTATATCCGAGCGTTTTGAGCGCCTGCGTAAAATGGGTGTTAAAACCGTAATGGTAACAGGCGATAACCCGCTTACCGCCAAATTCATTGCTGAAAAGGCCGGTGTAGATGATTTTATTGCTGAGGCTAAGCCCGAAGATAAAATGAACTACATAAAAGCCGAACAACAAGGCGGCAAGCTGGTAGCCATGATGGGCGATGGTACAAACGATGCCCCTGCCCTGGCCCAGGCCGACGTAGGCGTGGCTATGAACAGCGGTACGCAAGCCGCCAAAGAAGCCGGCAATATGGTCGACCTGGATAATGACCCTACCAAGCTGATTGAAATTGTGGAAATAGGCAAGCAGCTGTTAATGACGCGCGGTACTTTAACCACATTTTCCATAGCTAACGACGTGGCCAAGTACTTTGCTATCGTGCCTGCGCTGTTCATGGTATCCATCCCCGCTTTAAGGGCCTTGAACATCATGGACCTGCACAGCCCGCAATCGGCAATCCTGTCGGCAGTGATATTCAATGCCATCATTATTCCCCTGTTAATTCCATTAGCTTTAAGAGGTGTTGAATATAAACCGATAGGCGCAAGTGCCTTATTAAGAAGGAACCTGCTTATCTACGGTTTGGGTGGTGTAATTGTACCATTTATTGGTATTAAGCTGATCGACCTTGCAGTAAGCGTATTTTTATAAATAACATATTGTAGAGACGCAAAATTTTGCGTCTCTACAACAAAATTTAAATCTCAAATAAAATGAAAGCGTATTTTCTCCCATCCCTCAAAATATCCCTCATACTGATGGTATTGTGCTGCGGGATATATCCATTAGCCATTGCCGGAATAGGCAAATTTGCACCTGGCAGCGGCGACGGCGTAACCGTTACCTATAAAGGCAAAGTTGTTGGTTATGAAAACATCGGCCAGAAATTCACAAAGGATAAATATTTCTGGTCGCGCCCTTCGGCTGCCAATTACCAGGCCGATGCAGGCGCCGGCTCGAACAAAGGCCCGTCGAACCCTGATTATTTAAAGAGCACTTCGGCTCTTATCGATACTTTTTTAAAGCACAACCCTGGTGTAAACCGTGCGGACATTCCTGCCGAACTGGTTACCTCATCGGGTAGCGGCTTAGACCCCGACCTTTCACCTGCCGGGGCACAAATACAGGTTGCCCGCATAGCAAAAGTGCGCGGCATCTCTGCCGATAAGATCAGTAGCTTAATAGCAGAAAATACCGAAAAACCCTTATTGGGCGTCTTCGGGCCGGCTAAAGTGAATGTGTTGAAACTGAATGTTGCGTTGGATGAAATGAGCGGGAAATAGAGATTAGTGATTGGAGGTTAGAGATCAGTAATTAGTGGTTGGTGATTAGATATGGAGTTTAAGTTAACAACTTATGTCCAATCACTGATCTACAAATCACCAATCACCAACATGAGATAAATATTTAATAGCGATGGGCTCAAAACCCATCGCTATAGTAGTTTAAAGAGAAATTACATGAACAACAAAACAAACGGCCTCTCCGATGAGGCGGAGGGACAACAGCAATCGGTAGAGCATTTCCTCGAACTGATCAAGCGTTCGCGGCGGGGTAAGTTTAAAATTTACATCGGCATGAGCGCCGGTGTAGGTAAAAGCTACCGTATGCTGCAGGAAGCGCAGGCATTGATGCGCAGCGGCATCGACATCAAGATCGGTTATATAGAAACCCATAAGCGCAAGGAAACCGAGGCATTGCTGGAAGGCTTGCCGATCATCCCCCGTCGCAAACTATTTTACAAGGGCAAGGAACTGGACGAAATGGACCTGAATGCTATCCTCAACCTGCGGCCTGAAGTGGTGGTGGTTGATGAATTGGCGCATAGCAACATTGAGGGCAGCCAGAACGAAAAACGCTGGCAGGATGTAATGGCTATACTCAATGCCGGCATCAATGTGATCAGCGCAGTAAATATCCAGCACCTGGAAAGCCTGAATGAGGAAGTAGAGGAAATAACCGGCACAGCCATCAACGAGCGCATACCCGACAAGGTACTGCAAATGGCCGATGAGGTAGTGAACATTGACCTTACGGCCGATGAACTCATTACCCGCCTGAAAGAAGGCAAAATTTACGACGAGAAAAAAATACCGCTGGCACTGAACAATTTCTTCCAAACAGAGCGTATATTGCAATTGCGCGAACTGGCCTTGCGCGAAGTAGCGCACCAGGTGGAGCGCAAGATCGATATCGAGGTGCCCAAAACCATTAAACTGCGGGCAGAATTGTTCCTGGCCTGCATCAGCACCAACGAAGGTTCGGCAAAAAACATTATCCGTAAAACGGCGAGGCTGGCATCATACTATCGTTCCAAATGGTTTGTGCTGTATGTGCAAACCCCAAATGAAAGCAGCGATAAGATCAACCTCGCCTCGCAGCGGCACCTCATCAATAACATGAAACTGGCTACGCAATTAGGTGCAGAAGTACTTAAGGTGAAAAATGACCACATCGCCAGGGCAATTTGGGAAACTGCCGAAAAGTATGCCATCACCACCATTTGCATCGGCAAACCGCAGTTCAAATTCTACCAATTGGTGATGAAAACAGCTGTGTTTACGCAACTATTAAATAAAATGTCAAAAACTAATATCGACCTGGTAATACTATCATGAATATAAAAAATAAACTTCGTTTGGGCATCGGCTTTCTTTTCCTGATGGCCCTCATCAGCTCCGGGCTGGCTGACTATTATCTCACCCGGCTTTCTAACGATTCTAAAGCTATCCTGAAGGATAACAACCGTTCATTGGAATATGTGAAAAATATAGGCCGCCTGCTGGATAAGCCTGTAAACCTGCCGCTAACACAAGCCGACCTGCACGTAATAGGAGAAAATGTTGTGCAGGAACAGCACAATGTAACCGAGCCCGGCGAAGGTAAACTTGCCGACTCTCTTGCTGTCGATTTTACCAAACTACAGGCAGCTATTAATAATCCTGTACTGTTGCCGCCGCTGAAACTGCACATGAAACAGGTGATGTACGGCATAATGGAAGTGAACATGAATGGCATACAGCGCCGTAATGCCACGGCCAATAAAACGGCGGACGGCGCCATCATTATCGTATCACTTATTGGCTCCCTTTGTTTTTTGATCGCATTTAGCTTTGTGGTGAATTTCCCCGGCTATATTGCTAACCCGATAAAGGAGTTGATATTGGGTATAAGAGAAATAGCCAATAAAAATTACGGCAAACGCCTCATTTTCCCGGAAAAGGATGAGTTTGGCGACCTGGCGGATGCCTTTAATGTGATGGCAGGCAAACTAAATGATTATGAAAACAGCAACCTGGCCAGCATCCTGTTTGAAAAGCGCAGGATAGAGACCATTATCAACTCTATGCACGATGCTATTATTGGTATTGATGATAAGCAGTTCATCATTTTTGCCAATAAACTAGCCTGTACACTCATCGGTTTGCCCGAAGATAAGCTTACCGGGGCTTATGCGCCGACTGTTGCGTTAGAAAATGACCTGTTACGCAATATGTTATTTGTAGATCAGCAAAAAATGAAGATATTTGCCGACAATCGCGAAAGCTATTTCGATAAGGAAGTGTTAGAGGTAACGAACGATGACAAAGTTATCGGCAAGGTGATCATCCTTAAAAATATAACAGATTTTCAGCAGCTCAATGATGCTAAAACCACTTTTATTGCAACCATCTCACACGAGTTGAAAACCCCGCTTTCATCCATAAAAATGAGTTTGAAACTGCTTGAGGACGCGCGTGTAGGCGCCATCAATAACGAGCAACAGCAATTATTGCAGAATATCGACGACGATACCCAGCGACTGTTGCATATTACCGCCGAATTGCTCGACGCGGCGCAGATTGAAACAGGTAAGATCAACCTCAATTTTGGCAGCACACATCCTAAAAACATTGTAAACTATGCGGTGCAGGCCATTAAGTCGCTGGCCGATCAAAAGGAAATAACCATAGCAGTTAATTGTGCCGATAACCTGCCAAATGTAATGGCGGACCTTGATAAAACTACCTGGGTATTGATTAACCTGCTATCAAACGCGATAAAATACAGTCCTACCAAAGCTACCATTAACCTCGACGTAAAAAAGAACCGATCAAATATCATTGAGTTCTCGGTGCGTGATTCGGGCCAGGGCATTGATGCAAAATACCTGTCGCGCATTTTCGAAAGATATTTCAGGGTACCTGGTGCAGAGGCTGATAAAACAGGTACCGGTTTGGGCCTGGCTATAGCTAAAGACTTTATAGAGGCACAAGGCGGTACCATAGGCGTGGAAAGCGAACGCGGCGAAGGCAGCCGCTTCTACTTCGACTTAAATGTAAATACCGTATAAACAAACACGCAAATAGGCAACAAAAAGTATATATCAATCAAATCAAACAAAAAGTAAAATGAACCCCCATCTTAAAAAGCTAACTGCCGCCGGTGTGCTCATCACGCTCGGAATTATCTTCGGCGACATCGGTACGTCGCCGCTTTACGTCTTTCAAACCTTGCTTGTTGAAGGCGGCAAAATAAATACCGAGCTGGTGTTAGGCTCCATATCCTGCATATTCTGGACGCTTACCCTGCAAACCACTTTTAAATATATTTTAATAACCCTGCAGGCCGATAACAAGGGTGAAGGCGGCATATTTTCCCTGTACGCCCTGGTTAGGCGTTATGGGAAATGGCTTGCTATCCCCGCAATTATCGGTGCCGGTACACTGCTGGCTGATGGTATTATTACCCCGCCCATATCGGTTACCTCAGCCATCGAAGGTTTGAACAACGTGCCTTCACTGGCAGCTATGTTTGTACCGGGCAACTGGCTCATTTTGGGTATTGTGATGGGTATTATATTGCTGTTGTTCTTTTTTCAGCAGTTTGGTACCAACGTGGTTGGCTCGTCGTTTGGCCCGGTTATGCTGCTGTGGTTTTTGATGATAGGCATTTTGGGTACATTGCAAATAGCCCATTACCCGCAAATATTTAAAGCCCTTAATCCATACTATGGCGCTATGTTGTTAAGCCACAACCCGCGCTGGATATATTTGCTTGGCGCGATTTTCTTGTGTACCACGGGTGCCGAGGCATTATATTCCGACCTTGGCCACTGCGGGCGTAAGAATATACAGATAAGCTGGATTTTTGTTAAAACCACGCTGGTATTAAATTATCTTGGCCAGGGCGCATGGGTATTAATGCAACCTTCGAACACCAATTTCGATGGCGTGAACCCATTCTACCGCATTGTACCCGACCCGCACCTGCTCATGATCCCCTGCGTAGGTTTAGCAACGCTGGCAACTATTATAGCCAGCCAGGCACTCATCAGCGGTTCGTTCACACTTATTAGTGAAGCGGTAAGTATGAACTTTTGGCCGCGCATCACCATAAAATACCCTTCGAACATTCGCGGGCAAATATATATTCCCAGCATTAACTGGATATTGTGCTTTGGCTGTATTGCGGTATCGCTGTATTTCCGTACATCAGAACACATGACAGCGGCTTATGGTTTCTCTATTACCATAGCCATGCTGATGACAACCATCCTCATGTCGTACTTTATGCGATATGTGAAGCATTGGCCGGTGTGGTTAGTGGTGATTATTCTTTGCGTTTTCTTAACGGTTGAGTTTAGCTTCTTTGTGGCCAATGCCATCAAACTGCTCAAGAGATTGTTCTTCGTGGTATTTGAGATCGGGTTGATATTTACCATGTACATCTGGTTTAAAGCCCGTAAGATCAATAACCGTTTCCTGCATTTCATCGACCTGAAAGACCAGGTGCCGTTATTGGTTGCGCTAAGTGCCGACGAAAGCGTGCCAAAATATTCAAGCCAGCTTATTTATCTTACCAAAGCGAACAACAGCAAGCAGATAGAGGAAAAGATCATGTACTCTATCCGCAGCCGCAGCCCTAAACGTGCGGATACCTATTGGTTCATCCACATTGATACTACCGATGAGCCGTACACAATGGATTACAGTGTTGATCAAATAGAGCAAGGGAAAGTGATAAGGGTTGACCTGCGTTTAGGTTTCCGTATACAGCCGCGTGTTAATGTACTGTTCAGGAAGGTTGTGGAGGATATGGTAGCCCGCAAGGAGATTGACATCACCAGCCGTTATGAATCGCTCAGGCAGTTTAAAGTTGTGTCTGATTTCAGCTTTGTGATCATTGAGAAATTCCTTTCATACAATAACCTGTTCAGCGCATCGGAAGCATTTATCCTGAACAGCTATTTCACTATCAAGAAGCTGGCCATGACAGAGGCAAAAGCCTTCGGCCTGGATACCAGTGAAACGCGTGTGGAAAAAATACCGCTGGTAGTAAAGCCGGTAACTGTTAGCCTTCACCGGGTTGATCCGGAAACGCTGCAACCGGTATTGGAGGATGAATATTAGTTAGAAATTTAAACCATGTCATTGCGCGGCAGCAATGACATGGTTTTTAATTTATCATTTCGCCTTCTCCATAGGAGTCCTTCGGACAAAGTTGCCAGATCTTATAACTCAGAATGACAACCCCACAAAATTTCGGTTGAAAGGAATTTATGTTTCAAAGACTCAAGGAAATAGCCTTTTGATCTGCGATCAAATATCCTTCGCATCGCTAAGCTCTATCCAGCCGGCGTTGCCATTTGGCAGCTGAACTTCCAGTGCATTATCGGTTTTTCGCAATACATCAACTTTTGTGCCTTCGTGCACAACGAAAAGCGGTTTGCCGTTTGCATCAGGTGTGCTTTTGGCGGTTACAGAACTGCTGAATATGATAGCCTGGTGGTGGCTGTTGAAATAGTTTTCCTGCTGGCTTGCCATAAAAACAAATGCCAACCCTGCCAATATCACCACAATGCCTGTATAAAAAGAAGACCGTTTCACAATAAAGGTATTAGTAAACAGGTATAAGATAAGCAAGCCAAAGCCCCCGATAACAAACAGAACACTCAATACCGAAAGCGTACTCACCGAAAAAAACAGGATAACGCTGTTCCACCATTTGGTTACAAAAAACTCAGGCACCTGTTCCAGCTTGTCGGTTGTGCGGGCGTTGGCAAAATGGATATTAAAGTTTATGTCGTCGTCGCCTGGGGCCAATTTGTGCGCTTTCTCGTAATACAATAAGGAAGAAGGCAAATCGCCGAGGCGATAATAGGCATTGCCCAGGTTAAAAAATACCGCAGCGGACTGGTAGCCGCCATCAACAATTTTCTGGTAATCTTCAGATGCCTGCTGGTACTGGCCTTTGGCAAAGGCGGCGTTGCCTTCGTCAAAAAGCGTGGAGTTTTCATCAGCCCGTGAAAACAAAGGCAGCGTCATCAGCGCCAGCAAATAAAAGCTGCGCACAAGGAGGTTATATTTTGTCTTCGATTTCATTGATAATATTTTTTGCTTTGTCAAACACTTCCTGCTGCGATATGCCTGTTACCGGGGCAAACCGGGCCATTTCGCACAAGTCCATTGTATCGGTCAACTGCTTGATGGTCGATTGATCGATAGATCTGTCCTTCATTTTTTCTTCAATGTTTTCGCGGTTAAGATCGGATACCGGGATGTTTAGCTTATTACCCAAATAACCATACAGGCCTCGGGCAATCGCTTCATAAAACGCGGCTTTATTGCCGGTTGCCAATTCGGCATTGGCTTGCGCCAGGTGCCTAGCGGCCACTTTAGTGGCTTTGCGGCTTTTTACCTGTACAATATCGCTGTTGCGTTTATTTGTCCACCTGCGGAACCAAGCTGCCCCGCCAAAAGCTGCCGGGCCTAACAAAAGCAGTATATAAAACCCGGGCGAGCCATAAAAGCCTTCGCCGTCTTTTGAGATGCCCGGCGATGTGGTTTTTATATAGCGGATATCCTTGCCTAACGTCTTAATATCCTGCTGGTCGGACGAATTGAATACCGTCATGTTGGCTGCCTGATCGCCTTTACCAACTTTTATGTTGAACGACTTGGTAGGCAAGGTCACATATTTATGTGTAGAGGGATTAAAATAGCTAAAATTAAGCGGATTGAGCACATAATCGCCCTGGTGGCGCGGCATCAGCAGGTAGCTGTATTGCCTTGTCCCTGATACACCATTTTGATCGACATTGATATGGTCGGTAGTTTTTGGGTCGTATTTATCAAAATCAGGCGGTGGTGTTATAGCCGGTGCGTTGATGAGGTTGAGGTTACCGTTGCCCGATACCTCGAATGTATAATTGAGCGTCTCGTTCGCCTTTAATTCTTTCTTGTCCACATCGGTATACACCGAGAATGAACCAACCGCGCCGGTGAAATTGGCTGGTTTACCTTCGGATGGCAATGCCACTGCATGGATAATTACCGGGGCACTTTTTAGTTCATACTTCAACTGCTGGTAATTGCCGAAAGGGTTATCAAAAAGCCCTTTTACAGGGATTTGCAAAATAGTGATCATGGTAAGCGGATCGATGGTGAGATCGCCGGCATGTTCGGGGAAAACCACGCTTTGCTTTATAGTGGTTACGCTGTATTTAACGCCGTTCACATTTTCGTACGACCATGCGTTTTTTTGGCCGGTAGGATTTGGCACATCCTGGTTCCAGAAACCATTCAGGTCGGGAGCTTTGTCTACCTGGCCGCCCGCTATGTTAACACGGGTGTATAGCTTGTAAGCTACTTTTATCTGTTCGCCAACATAGGCCTGGGTTTTGCTCGCCTCAGCCTTTATAAATATCTGTTTTGCCAGGTTTTTGGTATCTACAGGGGCGGGTTTTGAGTTATCATCATCGGCAAAAGGGTCTGGTACTTTAATTTGTTGTTGCTGTGCTTGCTGGCCTGCAGGCGCTTGTCCCTTTACTTTTATCTTAAGCGAATTAGATAAAAGCGTGTGCCCGTTTACCACTATAGCCGCCGCACCGATATTAAATGTGCCTTCCTTTGTGGCAACAAAAATATAGCTATACGTGTTATTAAATTCAGTGACGCCATTGCTGATGGCTTCGCTTGTTGACATATTTGGGCCTGACAATAGCTGGAAAACACTCAGATCCGGCGGTGTAAACCGGTCGCCGTTGGCGTTTATGGAAAAATCCACCTCAAATTGTTCGCCCACGCCAACATTTGTTTTACTGGCTGTTGCCGTAAATTTTACCTGGGCAAAAAGTAGGGGTGCCCATAATATTAAGGGTACTAATATGCCGAATGCTTTTTTCATTTATCTTTCACAAAATAGCAAGATTACCAATCTTTATCAATATGCATCTTGCCGCCTTTTAACTTTTTATTCTTGAGCTTATCCTGCGTATTCTTCTCCTGGTTATTCAACGCATCCAGCATCCGCTGCGCATCATCCTTCGACACCTGGTTGGGCTGATTTTGCTGGTCCTGCTTCTGTTGGTTTTGCTGGTCCTGTTTCTGCTGCTGATTTTGCTGGTTTTGCTGACTTTGATTTTGTTTGTTTTGATCCTGGTTCTTCTTGTCCTGGTTTTTCTTATCCTGGTTGCTGCCGCCACCGCCGCCGCCACCCCCACCGCCGCCGCCTTTGTTCTTATTCTTATTTTGCTGTTTTTTCAGCATTTCCTGTGCGTAGGCCAGGTTATAGCGGGTGGCATCGTCCTTAGGGTTATTCAGTAACGATTTTTCGTAGTTGTCGATACTTCCCTGGTAATCTTTTTTGGAGAGCAGCGAATTGCCCAGGTTATGATAAGCCTGTGCCTTTACCTCGGGAGTGATGTTTTTCTGCGAGGCGATATTGGTAAAATCCTGTGCGGCATCATCAAACCGGTTTTGCTTATACATGGCATCGCCCATGTTGAATTTACCTGTCAGATCAGGGGTTTTCTTATTGGTATCTGCTTTGCGATAAGCACTTTCGGCCTCTTTATATTTTCCTTTTTCATATAGCACATTACCGGTGTGCAGCAAGCCTTTCTGGCTCTGCGCAAACACTGTCGAGGTACACAATAATAACAATATGCCTAAAATAAATTGCTTCATACTTCTTCCTCCTGTTTACGTACTTCAAACAATTTTAGCCTGGTAAGGAGTTCATTTTTTCTGCTCGAAATGAAAAATTCCACAACAAGTAATGCCAGCACCACTACAAAGAAAAACTGGAAGCGGTCCTCAAAATCCTTAAATGTTTTGGTTTCATAAGTCTTCAGGTGCATTTTGTTTACCTGGTTCATCGCATAACCCAGGCCACTGTTGGCGCTCGACGCATGGAAGTAAATTCCGTAGCCTGCAGCTGCTATCTCACGACACATATCCTCGTTCAGTTTACTTACAACGGTATGACCTGCACTATCCGTATGGAAACCTGTTTCTTTTCCGTTATCATCATAAACAGGAATGGGTGAACCCTGTGCAGAACCAAACCCGATAACGTGTACCACTACATCTTTTTCATGCGCGGCATTAGCTGCAATCGGGGCATCGTCTTCATGGTTCTCGCCATCGGTAAGCAATATCATGGCTTTAGGCGCGCCATCTTTAAAGTCGAAAGATTTCACCCCCATGTCTATCGCTGCGCCTATTGCTGTGCCCTGCACGGGTACCATGTTGGTATTGATGGTGCCGAGGAACAATTTTGCCGCCGAATAGTCTGTCGTCATAGGCAGTTGCACATAGGGTTCGCCGGCAAATACGATGATGCCGATCTTATCATCATGCAAATGGTCTATCAATTGGGCGATAGCCATTTTGGCATTCTCCAAACGGTTTGGCGCAAAATCCTGCGAGAGCATACTGTTCGATACATCGAGGAGTATCATTATGTCTGCGCCTTTATGTTGAGTATCATCGGTAGTAGTGCCGATTTGCGGATCAGCCGCGCCGATGATAAGTAAGCCATAGGCGATGATAAACAGGATAAACTTGAGCGTAGGGCGTTTAAAGGAAACATCAGGAATAATGCGGCTGATCACCGATTTCTCGCCCAATGCGGCAAGCGCTTTCCGCTTCCACCTGCGCACGGCAATAAACAGGATAATGAACGCCGGTACCAGTACCAATGCCCACAACAATTCGCTATGTCCGAAACGTAACATCAGGTTAAAGCTCCTTTAAAAATAGTATTACTCAATAAAAACTCCAGCGATAGCAGCACCAGCGCAATTATGGCGAAAGGCAAAAAACGTTCTGTCCGCTGGTGGAACATGGTTACCGCTATCTTCACTTTTTCCAGCTTATCAATCTGTTTGTATATCTCTGCCAGCTCGGTATTGTTCCTCGCCCTGAAATATTCACCGCCGGTGATGCTTGATATTTTGGTTAGCGTGTTCTCATCTATCTCAACCGGTATCATCTGGTATTGGATATTGCCGAACTGATCTTTAAACGGATATGGGGCCGAGCCATTTGTGCCCAAACCCACTGTGTACACCCTTATACCAAACTGCTTCGCAATTTCGGCAGCTGTAATAGGCGGGATAGAACCCATATTGTTCACGCCATCGGTAAGCAATATGATCACCTTGCTTTTTGCCTGGCTGTCCTTCAAACGGTTAACTGCTGTCGCCAGGCCGTCGCCAATGGCGGTACCATCGTCTATCATTCCGTTTTTTACATCATGAAACAGGTTGATAAGCACACTATGGTCGATGGTTAAAGGGCATTGGGTAAAGCTCTCGCCACTAAAAATTACCAGCCCGATACGGTCATTAGGACGGTTCTCGATAAAGTTAATAGCTATATTTTTGCCGGCCTCCATGCGGTTCGGTTTAAAGTCCTCTGAAAGCATACTACCCGAAATATCCTGCGCGATCATGATATCGATGCCCTCTGTAGTGGAATTTTCCCAACTAAATGCAGTTTGCGGCCTCGCAAGTGCAAGAATGATAAAGGCCATGCCCAAACAACGCAATACGATACCGTAGTGCCGCCAGATGTACATAGAACCTTTTACCGAAGCGAAGGCCTTTGTGGTTGACATGCCGAGTGTACCCTGCAATTGCTGGTTGCGCCACCAATAATAAGCTATCATCAGCGGGATGATGAGCAGGAGCCAGAAAAAGCCGGGGTACGCAAATTCTATTCCGCTAAATAAGTTCATTTTGGCAACTCCTCTTTATCGTTCTTCACTTCGGGTTTTGGAATAGGCTTGCCCAGCTCAACAAAATTGATGGCCTTGTCCATGCTCTGCTCGTTCTCAGCAGGTAATGGTTTTTCTTTGGCGAATTTCACCAAATCGGCAAGCACCAGTATCTCTTTAAGCTTGGCGCGGGCTTCCTGCGGCATATCTTTGCGGTGCAAGCTGGTCAGTATCTCATCGGTTGTTTGCTCATGGGCCTGTACCGTATACCGTATTTCAATATAGTCGCGCAAAATGTCCGTCAGTTCAATATAGTACTGCTTGTATTGTTCCTGCTGCCACAAGTTTTTAGCACGGAGCTCATTCAGCCTGTTTATGAAAATAACATGCAGTGGCAATGCCGGTTCGGGCTTAACTTCCTCTTTTTTAGGCCGGTTTACCCAATAATAAGTAGCAACAACGGCCAGTAAAACCACTATTAAACCGCCAAGTACCCACATCCAGTGGTCCATCAGCCAATCCCAAAAGGTATAGTTTACTGTTAACGGCTGTTTGATATCGTAAAATGCCTTCGTAGTATCAACCGCCACAGGCTTAAATTGTATAACCAGGCTATCGGTGGTATATGCTTCGGTTTTTGTGTGGAAAGTATACTGCGGAACAGTATAAGTGCCCGCATCAAAGCCGGTAATGGTATAGTTGTGCGAGATTACCTGTGTGTTCGGGTCGGAAGTATCTTCGGTAGTATCTGCTTTAAATTTTACAATTTTTATTTTGCCGATGCTGTCAACCAGTGTCGGGAATTGTATATCGCTTTTTGCCGGGATGTGCGCTACCAGGCGCAACGTGGTCTGGTCGCCGATAGGTACCGAAACCTTGTCGACTTTTGTCTCAACTTTTACATCTTGTGCCTGGCTTTTTAGGGTGAAGCCAAAGCAGAGCATAATTAACCAATAACTTAAATGCCGTTTCACCGCTTGCTCCCCCGTTGTTTAAATAATGCCATGAGTGGTTGAACGTATGATTGATGTGTGCCGATGCTGGTAAAATCAACGCCGGACTTTTTAAAGGTATTGCTAAGTTGTTCGTTACGTTTAAGGCCCTGCGCTTTGTAGGTATTGCGTACGGTTTTATCGCTGGTATTTATCCAGTGCAGTTCACCCGTTTCCTCATCTTTTACGGGGATCAAACCCAGGTCAGGGAATTCTTCCTCGTGCTTATCATATAGCCTTAGCGCCACAATATCGTGTTTTTTGTTGGCTATCTTCAACTCATCATCAAACTTAGGGCTCATAAAATCCGAAATAATGAAGGCTGTGCTCCTTTTTTTGATGGCCCCGGTAAAATAACGTAACGCCTCAGCCACATTAGTGCCTTTGTTCTGCGGCTTAAAGTCGATCAGCTCACGGATAATCATCAGTATATGCATACGCCCTTTTTTGGGCGGGATGAATTTTTCTATCTTATCGCTAAAGAAAATAACGCCCACCTTATCATTGTTCTGTATGGCCGAAAAAGCCAGTACCGCGCAAAGCTCAGTAGCCAGGTCCTGCTTTTGCTGCACCTGTGTACCAAAGTTTTCCGATCCGCTCACATCCACCAGCAGCATTACGGTCAGTTCGCGTTCCTCGTCAAAAACCTTTACGTAAGGGTGGTTAAAGCGGGCGGTTACGTTCCAGTCGATAGTGCGTATCTCGTCGCCGATTTGGTATTCGCGCACCTCGCTAAAAGCCATACCTCGCCCCTTGAAAGCCGAATGATACTCGCCCGAAAACAGGTGATTGCTCAACCCCCGGGTTTTTATCTCGATCTTACGCACTTTTTTTAACAGGTCTCTTGTGTCCCTTGCCATTTTTTTTAAGGTAAAAGGTAAAAGGCGAAGGGTAAAAGGTAATTAACGAAGCCAAAAAAAGCTTTTACCCTTTACCTTTCAGCTTTCGCCTTTTTATGGTACTTCTATCGCGTTCAATATTCCCGTAACAATTTGCTCCGAAGTAATATTTTCTGCTTCGGCCTCATAAGTTAAACCGATACGATGGCGCAATACGTCATGCGCGATAGCCCTTACATCTTCCGGTATTACATAACCACGGCGTTTGATGAACGCGTAGGCTTTTGCAGCCAGCGCCAGGTTGATGCTTGCACGGGGCGAAGCGCCAAAACCGATGAAGTTTTTGTATTTGGCCAGCTTATATTGCTCAGGGAAACGGGTTGCAAATACGATATCGATGATGTATTGCTCGATCTTCTCGTCCATATACACTTCGCGCACTACTTTACGGGCTTTGATAATATCCTGTGTACTAACAATAGGATTAACCTTTGCAAAGCCACCGGGCGATATGTTTGAGCGGATAATGCGTTTTTCGTCTTCCTTGGTTGGATAGCCGATAACCACCTTCAGCATAAAACGGTCTACCTGTGCTTCGGGCAGCGGGTAAGTACCTTCCTGCTCAATCGGGTTTTGCGTTGCCAGTACCAAAAAAGGCATCGGCAGCGGGAATGTATTATCACCAATGGTTACCTGGCGCTCCTGCATCGATTCGAGCAATGCACTTTGCACCTTTGCAGGCGCACGGTTAATTTCATCGGCCAGAATGAAGTTGGAAAACAACGGGCCTTTGCGTACCACAAACTCTTCCTTCTTCTGGTTATAGATCATTGTACCCAGTAAGTCGGCAGGCAGTAAGTCGGGCGTAAACTGTATACGGCTAAAATCAGCAGCGATGGCTTTCGACAATGTGTTGATGGCCAGCGTTTTTGCCAATCCTGGTACGCCTTCCAGCAGGATATGCCCATCGGCTAAAAGGCCGATCAGCAGGCGCTCCACCATATATTTCTGGCCCACTATCACCTTGTCCATCTCTATTTTTAACAGGTCGATAAAAGCGCTTTCTTTTTGGATCATCTCGTTTATGGCGCGTATATCGGTTCCGTAGGACGAGTTTACCGGCGGGGCATCCGGCGTAACTGGCTGTGTACCATTATTTATTTCTTCCATGAGCTATCTATTTTTAGAGGGGCGAAAGTTAAAAAGACCTGCATGCTTTATCAACGGCAGCAGGTAATTTTTTTGTTAAAAATTGTTAAATAATTTGGAGGGGAAAATGGATTTTTCCCGATATCAGGCATATGCCTTAACCATTTTTAACAGGTCTTTCAGGTCGAAGGGCTTTGGTAGGTAGTCATCGGCCTTACAATCGAAGGCGATCTTTTCGATATTATGCGTAGCGGACACCAAAATAACCGGGATGGATGATGTTTTGGGATCGGCTTTTATTTTCGAACATAAAACATGGCCGTATTCGCCGGGCAGCCTGTCGTCAAGTAGCACAAGACATGGCTGTTGTTCAATAATAGTGCTCAGCGGCTCCGATTTTAATGATGGTAAAACCTGGTAACCTTCGTCTTCAAGAATGTATTGGAGCAGGTCGAGTATATCGTTATCATCTTCAATGACAATGATCTTTTTATGCATAGGTAATGGTGTGAATAGCTAAAGGTGGTAATAAATTATGAAATAAAAAAATTAATTATAACTATAACGGCGATGTAATCAAATTGTTGCCTGTCGGTTTTTTACCAATGACTATTACAAAAGCAGGCATAATAGCCCTATGCGTAATTAAAAGCAACCATCGGGGATCTGAAAATACTAAAGCCGGTTAAAAAAATAATCGATCAATAATGCGCCGGTGATAATGAGCAGGCCGAAAAACTCGCGGGTTTGCTCGATATACAGCTTGTCGGCATGCATGCCTTCCACAATGCTGGCGCGGTTGTATTTGGTTATCCAGTCGCGTACACCATCCTTCGCAAAAAACAATATAATGGCGTAAATAAGGTAAAATGCCATCAGCAGCAGGTAAATGGTGGGGTAATACATTTTAAAAACCACCAACCCGCAGCATATGGCCGCACTCATATAAATTGGCACCCAAAGCCATGGGTCTACATCGTTTAAATTGAGATAGGCGAAATAGATAAATGCCAGGCAGAAAATAGCGTTGAGGATGAGCATAACTGGTTTTTAATTGGAGAATGGATAGGCTAATTTAAGAGTTTATCATAAAAGTTGGTATTGCCACTTGAAACATTTTCCCTGTCCGGTGAAATATTCTTTAAAAAACTTGTAACGTATTGATTTACTGCTTATATTCGAACATCATCTCCGGATGATACCCTAATAAACTATTTGAACCAAACAATTTCACAATGGCTTGTTCTCCGCTTGCTCAAAACGCTTACCTAACCTGTTACCACTATGTTCAACACCGCTACATTGGGCGTCGTTCTCGCGCTCGTTTTTATTTATCTGATTTATAGCCTGCTGGCTACCCTGTTGGGTGAAATTGTTTCCAATCTATGCGACCTCCGCGGACGTTACTTGCGGAAGGCGATCTATACCATGCTCAACGACGATAAAACGAATGAGGCTTTTGGAAAAGCGTTTTATAAACATCCGCTGATCAAATACCTGGTGCCGCTGAACACGATTTTTCATAAACTACCATCGTATATCAGGCCTGCGAGCTTTGCCAAGGTAGTGGTGGACCTGCTACGCGGCGAAACAGTCGCGCTCGGATCGGATGTGAAACCGCTGATCAGTCAAAGCTTAAAAAATAACCATACCGCCTGGGGAAATGCGAGTATAGGCGGCGATACCCTGAAGTATCTTAATTCCATTTGGTTCGACAGCCAGGGAGATATCATTAAATTCGAGGCGGAGCTTTCCGCCTGGTTTAACGAGATGATGCAGCGGACTATCGGCTGGTACAAGCGGCGGACACAGGTTATTCTCTTTTTCGTGGGCCTGGTGATAGCTTTTGCTTTTAACGTAGATACAATTACGATCGTCAAAAGATTGCAGCAGGACCCTAAGCTGCGCGACCAGGTGATTGCGCAAGCCAATGCCTTTGTAAAGGCACATCCCAAACTGGATATAGCTAGCGCTTCGCCCGCAGACAGCACCGCCGCGCTGGGCAAACGCCTGCAGCAGCAGGCATCGAACCTGACCAGCGGCGAGGATGTAGTGAAACTGAATGATGTGCTGGCCATGGGCTATACAAAAGATACCGACTGGTGCCCATTCAGCAATCCGCTGATGTACGCAGGCTGGGTGCTGACGGCGCTGGCCCTGTCGCTGGGGGCGCCGTTCTGGTTTGATATGCTGAACAAGATAATGCAACTGCGCGGGGCGGTTGCGCCGGACAAGGCGCAAGCTAACAACGCAAAGGCCGGTGCTGCCGCCGTGCCGGAAAGGAACCGGGTAGGCTGATGAAAGTAACCGTAACCGATAATTATCTTAACGTGCGCTCGGGTAAGCCTTCGCTGGCAGCCCCTAGTTACCAGTACCTGGCCCCCGGTAGTGAGCTGGAGGTGGACGGCCTGTTTTATACCGGCGACGCATTTAGCGGTATCAATACCTGGATGAAGGACGCTGCCGGGAATTATTATTGGAGCGGGGGACTCCGGCAGCCCGGCGGCAGCCCGGCCCAACTGATACCAACCGATGCCGCAGCTGTCGCAGCCTTCCAGTCCAAAGCAAATTACCCGGCTGCTGCGGTGAACTGGAATTCGAGCCTGCCGGCGCGATTGCAGAACACCGCCGCCAACCAGGGCGCGGGTGTACGCGTGGGCATATTGGATTCGGGGCTGGACCTGACGCACCTTGATCTGGCGCGAAGCGTAACTTATTCGCGGGATTTTACGGGTGGAGGTACAGGCCCGGCAGACATACAGGGGCATGGGACGGCTATGGCGGGGCTGATCAGTGGAAGCGCTTTTCCGCCGGGCAGCGGTGTTACGGGTATCGCCCCTGCTGCGTTACTTTACTGCGCCAAGGTGCTTTATGACGGCTTGGACCCCGAAACCTACCAGGCGCAGTTGGATGGCCTGCAGGCTTTACTGGCCTTAGGAGTTGACATAATCAGTATGTCTATCGGCGGAGCATTGCCGGATCAGCCTGTTGCGGCTGCTCAGGCTAATATTGCAGCCATCAGACAGCTGTTCCAACAAACGTCAAACGTTGTTTTCCTTGCGGCTACCGAAGAAGATGCATTGTCGCCAGATGTTGCCACACTAATGGCTAGTTTCCCGGCGAGTTGTAGCAATGTGTTGCCGGTGTGCATGCTGTCACAGGCCAAGGCGCAGCAATTTTTGGCGGGCCTGCCCGCGCCGGTCGTGATCGTCCCTGACTTTCAGCCGGAATCGACCGCCGTGCGCGAAATGGGGTATTATGCCGTAACGGGCGGCAGCAGCCCCGCCTGCGCCATGGTGGCTGCTGTAACTACACTGGCGCTCGCCGCCGGACAGCTCAGCGACCGGAGCGCTGCGGGCGTTGCCCGGGTATTGGCAACCTTCGGCGCCCCCACGCTCGACACTATCTACACAGCCGCCGGCCAGTTCGATTTCTTTGTCAAAACCGAAACGCTAAACACTTAATAACATGAAAAAACGCTTATTTATTTCCGCTTTTATCCTGCTATTGGCGACAGCGATCCGCGCACAAGTACCCTACTACGATGCGTTAACGCTATCTACCTATCTTGATCAGACGGGCACCAAGCATATATTTAAAAAGGATGTCGTTAATCAAAATGCTGTGTTTACCCTTCTTAGCGCCTATGTGCCGGGCCAAGGTACTGACGCGAGCGCTATTTATGGCCAACTTAACCCGGTACTTCAAGGTTTTTTTGATCCGGGTCCGGGTGGTAAAGCGAATGTATTTACCGTGACAGCCCTCCTCCCCGCAAATACATCCGTCTCCTCAGGCGGTTTTAGCACAACTGCGGTTATTAACGCGGTGGCGGACCTAATGATCGAGCGTGCGAAAGAAGAGCTAACCGTCAGTTTCTTTAACCGGCTAAAGGCTTACCTGGCCAAATACCCGGAGTGCCAGGTATTGTTCCCAAAGACCGAACAGACTTTGTATAACCTGATGAGCTACAGTTATACGCAAATCCTTCCGGCCATGCAGGCGAGTTTTATGCAGGATATCGATCAGCTGCCGGCGACACTTCCGCAAGTGCTTACAATGCCCCGTTACCAAAGCTTTCTGGCGAGGTTCCCGGAAGTTGCGGTTGCTGTGCGCTCGCTGCAACTGATCCAAAGCCTTTCCATCCAAAATATCAATATCGCGGATGCGATCAAGACCCTGGCGGCCTACCCTGAATGGACTAGTCAACCTACTAACGCCGGCATGATAAACATAGGCTGTTGCATTAAAATGGCCGCAATCATTTCCGAAAGCATCCGGCTGGATGCTGCACATGCAAACGGCCAGCAGATCTGGGTATCTGGTGACGACCTGGCTAAAATGGTACAGAACCCCGATGAATTTCAGCTGTATATCGGCCTGATTATCCAGCAAGCGATTCAGCAGCCGATCCAATATTTCGACAATAGTACAGGAAAGTTGCAACCGCTTGCTAACCTGCTCAACCCTGTTGCAAAACAGGCGCTGGTCATGCAAACCAGCTTCCAAAGCCTTTTTAATGTTACGAGCCAGTTTAACCAGCAATTTTCCGACCTGGCCAACCAACAGGGTACCGAGACAAAGCTGTCTGCGGCCGATTTCGCAAATTATCTTACACAGTCGCTAACCGTGCTGAATACAGCAAGCAACCTAGTCAGCGGGCTGACCGGTATGAAGATTAATAACAGTTATTCGAGCCTGCTGCGTTCTTCGTGCGACCTGGTACAAGATATCGGTAATAAACAGTATACACAGGCGATTAATGATGCCTTCGATCTGCTATCGCTGGTAGATACGCTTTCCGGGCGGCAGGTGGACTTGGCGTCCGTTAAAAAAAACCTGACCAGTTATTCCGGAACTGGAGCAAGCGATGTCAAGGAACTGGCCAGCAGCCACTGGTTCCTGTCTCCCCTTCAACAATCCAGTGTTGATGCGGTAACGGCGCTCCAATCCACAAACAAGGATGTAAGCGACCTGGCCGCCTATTATAACCTGCATAGCCTCGCCACTTTTGCCGAAAAGATTAAGCCCTACGCACTTTTTGTCGCCAATGTCGCCGATGCCAAGACATCAGCAGATATCACTACAGCGCTGGACAATGCGATCCTGCCGGTAGGCAGTTCTTCGCTCAAAAAGGATACGCGCTTCAATATCAGTGTGCAAAGCTATCTTGGCGCCAATTTAAATTTGTATAATTATTCATCGCAGGCGACGGGCACCTGGTCTGACAAGGTTGGGGTGACGGCGCCTATTGGCATTTCGATTACGCCGAACTGGGGCAGTTGGCGAGGCGGGGGTTCGTTAAGCGCCTTTGTCTCGCTTTTTGATATTGGGGCAGTAGTGGATTACCGGTTGAAGAACGACTCGACGGTCAGCGCCAGCGGAAAAAGTACGCCTTCGATATCGAAAAGTTATTCGCTGACGCTCAGCCAGGTGGTGTCGCCGGGTTTTTACATGGTGTACGGGTTCTTTGACAACCTGCCGCTTGCGCTCGGTGGCGGTCTCCAGTACGGACCGGGATTATCTAAAATCCAGCAAAGCGGTACGCCGGTGTTGAACAACCCTTCCTGGCGATTCAACCTGTTCCTCGCTATGGATCTCCCTTTCTTTACAATTAAGAACACGGTTAAACCGGGCAATTGAATATCTCAGGTGGAGAAGCTTCTCGAAAAGACAGATAGAATTATTTCGGCAGTTTTACCGCACATTTCCAATTGCGAATACACTGTATTCGCAATTGAACTGGAGCCAGTATAAAATCATAATTCGACTTGATAGTCAAGATAAACACGATTTTTATATAGCAGAAACCATTAAGAACAATTGGACAGTGCGCCAATTAGAACGCCAAATCCATAGCAGCTTATGGGAAAGGCTATTGATGAGCAATGATAAGGAAAGCGTATTGGCCATAGCTCGAAACGAAAAACAACCGTCCCATGCTAAGGAGATCATCAAAGATCCGATGTATCTTGAATTCCTGGGATTACATAGAGAAGCATCATATTACGAGAAAGACCTGGAACAAGCCATAATTACACATTTGCATGATTTTTTATTGGAAATGGGCAATGGTTTCGCTTTCATAGCCAGGCAGAAACGACTGCATATTGAAGGTGATGAGTTTTTCATTGATCTTGTTTTTTATAATCGCCTACTAAAATGCTTTGTTGTTATTGAAATAAAGACAATAAAATTTACACATCAGGATATCGGCCAACTACAGATGTGTGTAAATTATTACGACCGCTATGAAAAGAAGGATTTTGAAAATCCAACCATTGGTATTTTGTTATGCGCCGAAAAAAATAATGCTGTTGTAAAGATATCCCTCCCGGAAAATAATAAAACAATTTTTGCCGGTGAGTATAAATTGTATTTACCTACCGAACAACAATTGATAGCGGAGGTTAAAAAGGAAATCGAAAAACAAGAAGGTAACTAAACCAAAAGACGTGAATCGAACCGCCTGGTTCTTTATCTATTATAAGAACTAACCCTCACACGCCTTACCCACCAGCCTTTCCCAAAAAATTTATTCCCAAAATAATCTTCTCCACCAAAATCATTATGTTTATACCAAAATTATTCACCTGATAAAAAATGAAAAAAGTAATTCTTGTTACGGGCGCCTCATCAGGCCTGGGACTTGCAACGGCTAAAGCATTACAAGCCGCCGGACATACTGTTTACGGCACCAGCCGCGACCTGAAAAAAATGAAGGATGTACCTTTCAAAGCGCTGGAAATGGATGTGACTGACGATGCATCTGTAAAGGCTGCTGTAGATAAGGTAATAAAAGCCGAAGGCAAGATAGAAGTGTTGGTGAACAACGCCGGTAACGGTATAACCGGTCCGCTGTATGCCATGCCGGTTGAGCTGGCCAAAAAGCAGTTTGAGGTTAATTTTTTTGGCGTGGTGCGTGTGAGCACTGCGGTTTTGCCGGGCATGATAGAAAACGGGAAAGGTTTGGTGATCAACGTGGGTTCGCTGGCCGGTTTGTTCGGTCTGCCTTACCAGGGATTGTACAGCGCATCGAAATTTGCGGTTGAAGGCTATTCGGAAAGCCTGCGCATGGAGCTGAAGAATACAGGCGTAAAAGTGGTTGTGGTAAACCCCGGCGACTTTAAAACCGATTTCACCGGCAACCGTGAGAAAGCGCCGTTCCCGCTAAAAAATGAAAAGCTGAAAGGCGAATTTGAAGCCGCAGTAGCCGCTATGGAAAAAGACGAAAGCGTTGGCGCTGATCCGGCCAAGCTGGGTGCCGATATTGTTAAGATAGTAGAAAAATCGAACCCTAAACACAATTACCTGATAGGCGCATTAGGCCAAACCATTGCGGTAACGCTAAAATCGATATTGCCGGGCGGGTTATTTGTGACGTTGATGAACGACCATTACGGGATAAAGAAGAAGTGAGTGGTGATTGGTGAGTAGTGAGTGGGGTTAAAAGATAGGGATTAATTGATTGGACGATTATAAACCAAAGTGTAAACTTTTTTTAGCAACCGTGTATGCTGACAATTTTATGTCAGTGTAGTTTTCGTATACTTGTATTCGTAGCTACAACGCTACACCTGGCGTAACCTATATTATACTTAAATACCTAATAATTAACGCATTACCTTTTTTTGAAGCAATTGACACGATGTGCTGCGTTTAATAAGGTTTTTTACTAAAAAAGCGGTAAAAAAGTTGATTTTTTGTGTCGATATGAATATTTGGTGAAAAGATCAAAAGCATGAATATTTCTACCCAAAGTATTTTAAAAACGATGGCCGTTGCTTTAACGACGGCCTTTGTTGTATTTGCAGGAAATGTTTTTGCCCAAACCTGGCCCGCCAATACCGATACCGTCCACCTCAAGTTTACGGCTGAACCCGCGCCTGAGTGGACGAATTTGTTTGTGCGTAATTCGGGCTGGTTTGGGGCGGATGGTATTTATTCTATCCCCTTGAATGGCGACGACCGGCCGGGTAACCATACAAAAACCATGTTCATCTTCAGCGACACCATGATTGGCGATGTGGTAAATGATATACCACAGCCGGGCTATGTATTAGTGCATAATACCTGTGCTTTTGTGGATGGTGTGCCACCAAACGAGCATATCAAATTCTACTATGCCAAAAACGGCGATGGCACTCCACGGACCATGTTCAGCCCCAATACACCCAATGCCGGACCAAAGGATTTTTACTGGCTGGGCGATGGCTTTGTAAACCCGGCTAATGGCAAAACCTATATCCATGCCTTCAGGGTAAAATGGCTCAAAGATAATGATGCTTTCGCGTTTGATGAGCATGGCACAGCGCTCATCATTCTGCCAAAAGGAAGCAAACCGCCATTTGTAGACCAGGAACAAAAGGATACGCCGTTTTTTATCCCCGGCAAAACAAAGGCTGATTATGGCGTATTGGGCTCGGCAGTATTTGTGAACACTCAAAGTGCCGGTGCGCCAAATCCTGATGGGTATATTTATGTGTACGGTACACGCCCCAACCACTTGAGTTTATTGGTTGCCCGCGTATTGCCGCAGGATTATGAAGATTTCAGCAAATGGCGCTATTGGGATGGGACAGGCTGGAACACTGATATTAATAAAATTGCCGAAGTAACCAACCGTGTATCGCACGAGCTAAGCGTTAGCCCGCTGCCCGATGGCCGTTATGCGCTGGTTTTTCAAACCGATGGTTTGGGCAATGATGTGGGTATGCGGCTGGCTTTAAAACCACAAGGGCCGTTCGGGCCGGTTATAAAGTTATATACTGCCCCGGAGAATGGTCAGAACAAAAATCTCGTCCCTTATAACGCCAAAGCCCACACCAACCTTTCCGATCCGGGTGAATTGCTCATCACCTACAATGTTATTTCGATGGATTTCTTCAACGATATAAAAAAGTTGGGGCATCATTATCATCCCCGGTTCATTCGCGTTAAATTGCAGCAGTAATTTATCTGCACAATTCTATAATGAAAATTAATACGCTTTTTAATAAAACGATCTTGTTTACAGGGCTGATCGGTTCGCTATCTTTAACTTCCTTCGGGCAGCAAAAAGAAATGTCGGGCAACCCGGTAATTCCCGGCTGGAATGCCGACCCGGAAGCAAAAATATTTAAGCATTTATACTGGATTTATCCCACCTATTCAGCTCCCTATAATGAGCAGGTGCACATGGACGCCTGGTCGTCGCCCGATTTGGTGCACTGGACAAAATACGGCGACATTATCGACACCTCAGCCGTAAAATGGGCGCACCGGGCTATGTGGGCGCCGGCTGTAACCGAGATGGGCGGCAAGTATTATTTCTTCTTCGGCGCGAATGATATCCATGATGATAAAAAGGAGATCGGCGGTATTGGTATAGGCGTTTCAGACAATCCACAGGGACCGTTTAAGGATTATTTGGGCAAGCCGCTCATCGGTAAAATTTACAATGGCGCACAACCTATCGACCAGTTTGTTTTTAAAGATAAGGACGGACAATACTACATCATTTACGGCGGCTGGCAGCATTGCAATATCGCTAAGCTGAATAAGGATTTTACAGGTGTTGTTCCTTTTGCAGATGGTACAACTTTTAAATCCATCACGCCGGAACATTATGTAGAAGGCCCGGTGATGTTTTTGAGGAAAAGCAAATACTATTTAATGTGGTCGGAAGGGGATTGGGGCGGCCCGGATTACCGGGTGGCGTACGCCGTGAGCGATTCGCCAACAGGGCCATTTAAACGGATAGGCGTTGTTTTACAGCAGGATCAGAAGATAGCAACCGGCGCAGGGCATCATTCCGTATTAAATGTTCCGGGTACGGATGAATGGTATATCGTTTATCACCGCAGGCCGTTGACCGAAACCGATGCCAATCATCGCGTAACCTGTATTGACCATATGTATTTTGATGCAGATGGGTTTATCAAGCCTGTTATCATTACTAATGTAGGCGTTTACCTGCGGCTATTGAAGTAATTTACTATATTCGGCTACAGGTAATGTATTTCATTTTCTCAAAAATTCTTTTGTTTCTGCTTTACCCGTTTTTGTGGGTATGTGCATTGCTGCTTATATCTTTCTTTGCAAAAGATGCTAAAAAAAAGCGGCGTTTAATGATCGCGGCATTGGTGATGTTGTACCTGTTCTCGTGCCCATTGCTGCTTAAGTTATTTGTGAATGCCTGGAATGTTAAAAATGAGTTGCCTGATAATAATAAAACCTACAGCTGTGCAATTGTGCTGGGCGGCTTTACGTCTATTGACGCCAAAGGCAATGGGTATTTTAATGAAGCCGCGTCACGGTTTATCGAAGGCATTAAGCTAGTATCTACAGGCAAAGCAAGCCATATTATGATAACAGGTGGGAACGGCAATTTAATGCCCGATTTATTTAGTGAAGGGAACTGGGCAAAAACACGGTTAAAAGAACTTAAATATCCGGATAGCTGTATGCTCATTGAAAGCAATTCGCGTAATACTATTGAAAATGCTGTTTTTTCAAAACCGATATTAGAAAAATCCGGATTGAAACCACCTTATATATTAATCACATCGGATTTCCACATGCGCCGGGCAGCAATGATCTTTAGGCACGAAGGTTATGATATAATAGCCGACCCGGTATCGTCAGGCGAAAATGATGGCTTTAGTTTTGGAGACATTATTCCTGATGCCGAAACACTAAGCGCATGTACCATCTATTTAAAAGAAGGGGTAGGCTACGTGGTTAATTATTATAAAACCAAACCCTAAACAGGTTTTATCCAGTCACTTAAAATTTTAGCTGATAGCAAACAAAGTGGAATACCGCCACCCGGATGTACGCTGCCGCCGCAGAAATAAAGGTTTTTCATTTTTGACGAACGATTAGCATGGCGTAAAAATGCTGCATAACGGTTGTTTGAGCTGGTGCCATAAATTGACCCCTGGTAGGATGAGGTGTTGGCTTCGATACCACGCGGGTCGAGTATGTTTTCGGTGGCAATGTACTTGCTGATATCTTCACCAAGGTTGTTGCTCAATTTTTTAATGATATTGCTTCTTTCTTCAGCTATCAAACTGTCCCAATCCTGCCCTGTATTTGCCGGTACATTTATCATCGCAAACCAGTTCTCGCTCCCCTGTGGTGCATCGGCCGGGTTTAGCTTTGAGGTGATATTGATATAGACAGTAGGATCATTATATATATTCTTTTGCTGCCAGATATGGCCAAACTCGGCTTTAAAATTATTGCTGAAAAATATGTTATGCAGGCCAAGCTGTGAGAATTGCTTATTCATTCCCCAATAAAATACTAACGCCGAACTGCTGCGCTCCTGTTTTAGTTGTTTCTGCGGATGCAGGCGAGAGTGATCCTTTAACAATTTTTTATAAGTGAACCAAACATCGGCGTTTGATATTACCACATCAGCCGTTAATAATTCTCCTTTTACCTTTATACCTTTCGCCTCAACACCTTCCAAAACTATCTCATCAACCGGCGAATTATAATGAAATTTTACGCTGAGTTCTTCGGCAAGCTTAACCAGGGCTATAATAATACTATACATACCGCCATCAGGGAAATAAGCGCCGAAATGTTGTTCAAAGTGCGGTATTACATTTAGCGTAGCCGGGCCCAGGTAAGGATTAGAGCCATTATAAGTGGCATACCTGTCGAAAAGCTGCACTATTCGTTTATCCTTAAAAAAACCTTTATTGGCGCGGTGCATGGTTCGCATGGCATCTATCTGCGGCAGGCGAAGGATAGACTTAATCGTATTCCAGCTTAAATAAGTTTTTAGTTGGTGGAGCGATTGCTCTAAAAAAACACGATGGGTGATATCGTATATTCTTTCGCTGTACCGGGAGTGGGTTTTTACTGCGGATGCCCGTTCGCCGGTTAATTTCGAAATCTCATTGGCGAACTTATCTGTATCGGCATAAGCTTTTAAACGCGTTCCGTCATCATAAAAATAATTGCATAAAACATCTAGTTTTTGATAGCGGAAATATTGAGATGGGTCTTTACCGGCCAGCTTAAAAAGCTCATCGATATATTGCGGCATGGTGAGCAGACTGGGCCCGGCATCGAAACGGAAACCGCCTGTATTTACTTCGGATAGTTTGCCGCCGGGATAGCTGTTCGCTTCAAAAACTTCAACTTTATAACCTTTTACTGCGAGGCGGATAGCTGCGGCAATACCGCCAATACCGGCACCGATGATGAAGGCTTTATTGTGGGTATCAGAACTCACAATTAAATCCTTCTTCTATAAGAATTTGCTTAAATGTAATATCGCCAGTCAAAGCCATATCTATATTGGTTTTTATGCTGATAACTGAAGCCAGTTGTATCGCGTCTAACGAGCGGAGGCCTTTCACTCCGTATTGTACTAATAATTGCTGTGAACTGGTTAAAACGGATAAATCCAGTGGAATGAATGAGAATTTTTTGAAGTCGTTATCTAAAACGGATAGAAATTTTTTTGCCTCTGTTAAGGTTAAATGTTGTATCCTGACTTTTTTTAGTATTGCGGAATAGGATTCGACTAATGTTAGTTCCGATAAATAAACATTATAACCGGGGTTATCAGCTAAGAAATCAAGAAAGTTTTTTATTTCTCTTTCTTGGTGATAAAGTGAAATAAGGGAAGATGTGTCAAAAAAAATATTCACCTATCTTTTCGTCTTTCTTCAACTATTTCATCAACTAAACTACTTTTCAAATTCTTCAGGATTTCTCTTCCCTCAGCGAACGAAAAATCATCATTTGAATAACCTTTTTCCTCCGTAACATCCTCATCCATAAATGTAACCAGCACCTTAACCGGTTTATCAATAGATATTTCCTTATCTAACGTAATGTGGCCATTATCGTATGTTCCGCTTAGCTGTACCATAATCAAATTTACTAAATATATTTAAAGCGAGGAAACAAGTGTTGTTTACTTGAATTTCTTCCTCAAAAATTCAAACACTAAATAACCGATAACACCAGCTGTTATAGCGATCAGGAAATTATCGATCGTAAAGATATCTGAGAGTGCCCATTCTAAATTCCTGCGCGTACCATTGCCGCTTTTATCATATTCGCCCATTAATAAATTGGAATAAAAAAGGAAAACGATAAAGCCCACCTCAATGAGCGCCCTTAACATAGCAGAAATTAGTTTGTCCTTTACTTTTAACATCGGAGCAGAATGTAACAACTACCAAAATAGTGTTTTTCTGCCTGATTTAAGTATAAAAACGACATAATACGCAATAAAAAAGCAGGATCAATTTCTTGATCCTGCCGTTTGTGCCTTTTTAATCAATAGTGGAAAATCTGTGGGATCTATCTGTATAGATGAACAGGTTCTGCGCTATTCTGTGTGAATCAGTACGATCAAAAAGACATCATCTTAACTATCATTTATGCCTCGTGGTGTACGCCTTCGGCAATTTCTTCTATCATCCTTTTATTAAAAGCCTCCAGGTCGGCGGGCCGGCGACTGGTTACTAATCCGTTATCAACAACAACTTCTTCATCAACCCATTTAGCGCCTGCATTTTCAAGGTCGGTTTGCAGCGATGGGTACGATGTTAATTTCCGGCCTTTCAGCATACCTGTTTCAATTAATAATTGCGGGCCATGGCAAATAGCCGCAACAGGTTTACCCTCGTCCAAAAATGCCGAGGCAAAGGCAACAGCCTCTTTGTTTTGCCTTAGTTTATCCGGGTTCATTACGCCGCCGGGCAATACCAGCGCATCATAATCATCGGGACTAACATCGCTTAAAGCCTTGTCGACATCTACTTCAATGCCCCAGTTGGTTTTATCCCATGCCTTGATCGTGCCACTCTTTGGCGATATAACATGAACTGTTGCGCCTGCTGCTTTTAAGGCTTCTTTGGGGCTTGTTAATTCTACCTGCTCAAATCCTTCTTCGGTAAGGATAGCTATTTTTTTATTTTCGAGGCTTGCCATAGTATTATATTTTAATTAATGGTTACAAAAATTGAACCAAATATTGTATTTGAATAATGGCATCCGTTAATAAGTTTATAATCAGCCGGAATATATAACTTTGCCGCATGGCTAAAAAAATACTGGTGGTATATGTAGTGTACACCGTTGTCGTATTCCTTTTCAATACTTATATTATTAAGGAAATATATACCGATGCGCTGATAAAAGCAGTGCTTTCAGGCGTGGTATTTACCGTTTTCTATGCTTTTATCGTTATGCGGAACGAAAAGAAACAGGCCGAGAAGCAACAGGCCGAAAGCAAGCCGGTGCGCAAAAAGAAATGATCAGTTTTTTATTCGCTCGAAGTATTGGCCGGTGAATTTGTAGATGATGTAATTATGAGTCATCTCTCCTTTATCACCAACCACAGGTATTCGGATGGTTTGCGTTTTAGTATCAAAAGAAATAGCGGGTTGTACTTTCCAGTTCAACACCGAAAAAAAATTGTACTCATACGAAATTGAACTATGCAATCCTGACGCTGTTTTTATAAGCTTAACATGTGTATCTAACTTTCCGTTGATAATTGCAAATATCGTTATTCCGCTAAAGCGATCAGATGTTGACCCAACGCCATCATACGTTGTCAGATAATATGTTTTTTCTGGTCTTTTAAACATATACAATTTATCGTACAAAGGTTCAACATCTCCTTCGGTTGCTGTATCAATAACAGAATAAGTTTTATTATCTACTCTATATTGAAAAATACTATCGAAGAAATGCATAGTGCCACCAGTCCACGTATCCCATGAATAAATCCGCAAAACACTGTCATCGGAAGTATTGATTTCTAAATGACCCTTTTTTAATGAATTAAAAGGATATGCGATAGTTTCAGGATTGTGGGTAGTATAGTTATACAGTTTTTTTAGAAATATGTCGTTTGAATATGTATTATCATCGCTTCCTTTATACGGATCGATCTTTTTAAAGGACTTCAGCAAATCAGACTCAATTTGCTGAGGCGTTTGAGCAAAAGAAAATAGTGCAGCTAATAAGCATCCAGCCATAATAAAAAACTTTAAAAACTTCATTTAATAATGCTGTCGTTTTGCGAATCGTGATATTGGAATAGTTTGATTGTTAAAGCCAAGGTATTTAATATTCGGATCAACATTAATAAATCGTCGCCACACTTTTTCTGCAAAGGGATTAAAAACCGTGGTCGTATAGACGTTAATAAACATAGTGTCTTCAGAAGCCCTGGTATCAACTGAAATATATTTTGCCGATTGTTCCGTTTGGATCTCGAGGCGGCTATTTTTTAAACACATATTCAGCATTTTATTATTAGGCTGCCTTTTAATGAAGGACGCCCAAAAACAAAAAGCAAAAACTCCTATCAGGATAAAAGAACCAATAACTATTTTTTTTATCATGATTTATCAATTCAGGTTTACAATTTAAAACTAATAAAAAAACCTCATTACTTTCATAATGAGGTTCTTCTTTATTTGGGGTTTTAAGCTTATGCTTCCACCGCCTGTCCAATCAAATGCTTCGATGCTAAATATTCCGCTATCTGTACCGCGTTGGTAGCAGCGCCTTTGCGCAGGTTGTCTGATACTATCCAGCAGTTTAAAGTATTCGGCTGGGTTTCGTCGCGACGTATGCGGCCTACAAAAACCTCGTCTTTATCATGTGCATCAATCGGCATAGGGTATTTAAGGTTGGCTACATCATCGGTTACGATAATGCCAGGTGCCTTTGAAAGAATGTCACGTACTTCAGCCAGGTCGAAATCGTTTTCAAACTCGACGTTCACCGCCTCGGAGTGACCGCCAATAACCGGGATGCGTACTGTAGTAGCGGTAACGCGGATACTATCGTCGCCCATTATCTTTTTAGTTTCGTTAACCATTTTCATTTCTTCCTTGGTATAGCCGTTTTCGGTGAAAACATCAATATGCGGCAATACGTTCAGGTCTATCTGGTACGGATAGGCTTTGGGGCCGTCGATACCTTTACGCTCGTTAAACAATTGCTCAACAGCTTTAACGCCAGTACCGGTTACCGATTGGTAGGTTGATACCACAACGCGTTTTATTTTATAACGATCGTGCAATGGCTTTAAGGCCACTACCATTTGTATGGTTGAGCAATTCGGGTTAGCAATGATCTTGTCTTCTGCGGTCAGCACACCGGCATTAACTTCGGGCACAACCAGTTTTTTGGTTGGGTCCATACGCCAGGCCGACGAATTATCAATAACAGTAATGCCTGCTTCCGCAAAAAGCGGCGCCTGGGCCAATGAAGTGCTGCCGCCCGCCGAAAATAAGGCCAGGTCGGGCTTCTGCTTTATCGCATCCTCTACAGAAACAACCTTGTACTGCTTACCCTTAAATGTTACTTCTTTACCAACACTTTTTGCTGAAGCTACCGGGATTAATTCTGTTACGGGGAAGTTGCGTTCATCAAGAACCTGCAACATTTTGGTGCCTACCAATCCTGTGGCACCTACTACTGCGATTTTCATTGGGTTAATTTGTTTTTTAACTGTAATGAAGCTTCCTGCGGAGGTTTCATTTTGTTTTTTAAATAGTTACTAAATAATGTATTAGGGTACAAATATGCGATTTTTTTTGTTCAGTCGGAACAAAATCTACCGAATTGGTATGTAATCGGATTTTTTGCCTGGTGATGAAAAATTACATTTTAAGGCAAATTTTACCCATTGATAACCAGTTATTTAACCTTTATTTACATAGATATAAGAATTATTTCTTATTAAAAGTTTGGTATATAAGAAATAGTTCTTATGTTTGTTGAGTGATCGGTTTTTGAATATTATTAGGGTCATGCAAAAGCCGTATTGCAGCGCGGAGGTTATGAAGGAGAATAAGATTATTTGACAGATAGCTGCGGATACTTTGCCAATGGTTACGCAAGAAGCATAGTATCCGCACCCTTCGCGTTTGGGGAATGCAAAAAGTTCGTTACGTTTTGCGAAAAATTAATGCATGTAATGAACAAAAATTAATTTTTGTGGTTCGTGTATTTTAATCAACAATAGAATATAAACCTATAATTACATCTACCTATGAATTACCTTATTTTATTACCCGCAGCAGGCTTTTTGGGCCTTTCGTATTTCTATCATAATAAATACAAAAAGCTTCAAAACACAGGCAAAATACCTGTACTTGTTACCGCGCGAAGAAATACCAATATCTTTCTTGTGCTTGGGCTAAGCGTTGCCATACTGTTTATATGCGTTACTTTTATCGGTAGCAACTGATAATTATTACTAAGCAAGCTTTACACTATAACGTTATCATTTCGCCCAAATTTTTACCTTTGCAACTAAACTGGCAATTGCATGAGCGAAAAGATATTAGTGATAGGCGCTAACGGTCAAATAGGCACCGAACTGGTTAATGCCCTGCGCGGTGTACACGGCGCAGAGCAGGTAATAGCCTCCGATATCAATAACCCGGCCTATGCCATCAGGAATACCGGGCCATTTGAGTTTGCCAATGTGCTGGATAAAGATAACCTGCACCATATATTTCAAAAGCACCGCCCAACACAGGTTTATTTGCTGGCGGCCATACTCTCTGCCGTAGGCGAACAAAAACCAAAAATGGCCTGGGACCTGAATATGACCGGCCTGCTGCACGTGCTTGATTTTGCTGTTGAATTTAAAGTAGCCAAAGTTTTCTGGCCGAGTTCGATCGCGGTTTTTGGGCCGCATTCCCCTCAATATAATACCCCGCAATATTGTGTAATGGACCCTAATACGGTTTACGGTTTCAGTAAATTAGCGGGTGAAAGATGGTGCGAATACTATTTTAATAAATATGACCTGGATGTGCGCAGCATACGTTATCCGGGCCTCATCGGTTGGCGGGCAAACCCGGGCGGCGGCACTACCGATTACGCGGTGCACATTTTTCATGAGGCTTTAAAAAAAGGCCGCTACCAAAGTTTTCTTTCGGCAGATACGGCTTTACCCATGATGTATATGGACGATGCCATTCGCGCTACGCTGGCGCTGATGGACGCGCCATCAAAAAAGTTAACTATCCGTTCGGCCTATAACCTGGCCGGGGTAAGCTTTACACCGGCGCAGATAGCCGGTGAAATAAAAAAAGCGTTGCCCGGTTTTGAAATTAGCTATGCCGAAACAGACCCGCGCCAGGCCATTGCCGACAGCTGGCCAAAATCGATAGATGACAGTTATGCATGGAAAGATTGGGGCTGGCAACTGGAGTATGACCTGCCGAAAATGGTAAGCGATATGCTGGAGAATTTGAAGAAGATAATTTAATTGAATAATATATATTAGCAAAAAAGTCCATGGACCATAGACCATGGACCATGGACAAGAAAAATGGGAAGAGCATTCGAATTCCGTAAAGAAAGAAAATTTAAGCGCTGGGCCAAAATGGCCGTTCAGTTCACCCGCCTGGGCAAGGAAATTGTAATGGCCGTGAAAGCCGGTGGCGGCGATGTGAACACCAATTCGCGTTTAAGGACTGCTGTGCAAAACTCCAAGGCAGTAAACATGCCGAAAGACCGCGTGGAAGCAGCCATAAAACGCGCCGTAAGCCGTGATGAAAAAGATTATGAGGAAATTGTTTACGAAGGCTACGCGCCGCATGGTGTAGCTGTACTGGTTGAAACCGCAACAGATAATACCAACCGTACGGTAGCCAATGTACGCAGTTACTTTACCAAAACAAATGGCGCGCTGGGTAAAACCGGTTCGCTTGATTTTGTGTTTAGCCGTAAGTCGGTATTTACATTTGCGCCCGGCGAGCGCGACCTGGAAGAACTGGAATTTGAACTGATAGACGCCGGTTTAGAAGACCTGTTTGTTGAGGCTGACGAAGAAGGCAATGATATTGGTGTTATCCACACCGCTTTTGAGGATTTTGGCAAAATGCAAAAGGCATTGGAGGAGATGGGCATCGAAGTGAAATCGGCTAAATTGGAGCGGGTGCCGCAATCATTTATGAAAGTGAACGAGGAGCAAGCCGCCGACGTGTTAAAGCTGATTGATAAGCTGGAGGACGACGACGACGTGCAGGCAGTTTATCATAATATGGAGGAGTAATAAGCCGGCCAGCCAGCCCCTCCTAAATCCTCCCCGGTAGGGAGGACTTAATTAACTTAAAAAAACATTAATAAAAAAGTCTCTCCGCCAATTGGCGGAGGAGATTTAGAGGGGGCCGGGAGCTCGTTTTTATGCCATTATTCACATCGCGCAAACAAGGAAAAAAAGTTAAGGTAACATTTGCCAACGGTTTGCTTTTTATTGAAAATGAAAACGGCAAGCAGCAGGCATTTCCGCTGGAATGGTTCCCGAAACTGAAAGATGCTACCGAAGAGCAGCTTGCCGACTGGGAGCAAACCAGTAACGGTATACACTTTAACCAGTTGGATACGGATGTAACATTATAGATATGACATTCGAAGACTTTTTTAAGAAGAAAAGAATAAGCCTGGATGCGCTGAAAACAGCGGAGCCGGGCCTATATTCTGAATTCGAAGTCCATTTTGATAAAATGGGTGAAAAAAGTTTCGATCACACTAAAAAATACTGGTTCAATAAATTAAGGCTGCAATTTCCGGCCCCGGTTGAGGAAAAAACTGAAAAGGCTAAAATTGATAACCCCTTAGCCGAGCAAACCATTACCGAAAGCCTTGCCGAACAAATTGCGCCGGCGCCAAAATTAGGGTTTACGCCAAAATTCAGGGCAGGTAATATTTCCAAACCAACTGAAAAACCGGTTGAAGAAAAGTCTGGCGAAGAAACACCTGCGCCCGCACCAAAATTAGGCTTTACGCCAAAATTTAAAGCGGCCAACCCGCCCAAACCTGATGCTGACCCTGTTCCGGAGAAACCTGTTGAAGAAAAACCTGCCGAAGATGCGCCCCCAACTACGCCTGCACCAAAACTTGGCTTTACGCCAAAATTCAAAGCTGCTAACCTGCCCAAACCTGCTGCTGAACCGTTTAAAGAAGAAAAACCAGCTGAAGCACCAAAAACTGGAGTTCCGACTGCTGATGACGCGCCAAAACCGGTTTATAAGCCACGTTTTAATATGAAGAATTTGCCTAAAAAGGACGAATAGTTTTCTATCGTCATTGCGAGGAACGAAGCAAACTCTGCGTTTGCCATCAAACAGTACGATGTATTTCAATGGATAGTGCCGCATATCGCCGACCTGTAAACGCAGAGATTGCCACGTCGTTGTGCTCGCGCAGCCCTGCTCACTCCTCGCAATGACGATACTTATTAATTAAAAACCTCTACCTTTATTGTAATGAATTAATGGTTTACCCGTCTAACCTATAAATCATCAGAAAAATGAGAGTATTAAAATATACGGCAACCGTAATATTGGTGACTGCGGTGTTTATCGCCAGCGCATTTATCAATAAAAGAAAAGTGGCAGCAACGAATACCGGTAAAGGCTTTGCTGTTATAGAACTTTTTACTTCCGAAGGCTGCTCAAGCTGTCCGCCGGCGGATGCGGTAGTAGCAAAAATTCAAAAGGAAAGCAATGGCAAACCTATTTATATACTCGCTTTTCATGTTGATTACTGGAATAGATTAGGCTGGAAGGATGTTTTCAGCAGTGCTGATTATTCCGATCGCCAAAAACAATATGCCGCATGGCTGCATTCAACGGATGGCATTTATACGCCGCAAATTGTGGTGAATGGCAAAACAGAGTTTGTAGGTTCGGAAGAAGCCACGTTGCGCAATGCCATAAAAACCAATTTGCAGATGGATGCTGCTGCGCAGGTTTCATTAAGTGATGTCCAGGCAGGTGAGCAAAAAATAAATCTGCATTACCAAACACAGGGAAACATTACCCATGCTGTTTTACAATTAGCGCTGATACAAAAAACAGCACAAACAAAAGTTGAGCGGGGGGAAAATGCCGGCCATACTTTATCGCATGTGCAGATCGTTCGCCAAATACAAACTGTAACGCTGAAACGCGCCGATGGTGTAACAAACATAACCCTACCGAAAGGCGTGGATGTACATGGTGGAGAGCTGATCGCGTTTTTACAGGACACATCTAACGGCGTAATAACCGGTGCAACAAAAGTTGAACTTTGAATAATTAGAATATATAATGGTGCCGTTCGTCAGGTTCGGCTAAAGCCAGCCCTTGGGTGCTAATTTACCGTCACATAAATGTGACGGCAATGAATAGATTGTTTTTAATTGCCGTTGGTTTTAACCAACGGATAAAATTAAATTATGTATTTGGCTTCAGCCAAAATTCAACAACATCCCAATTAAATTAAAAATGATTTCGCTATCTTTAATAGACATTTAACAACTGTTTGCTCAAATTAGCCGTATTTAGTAAAAATATTGATGAAAGCCATAAAAGAAAAACATTCCTTAGCCATGCGATGGTGCCATTGGGTAAATTTCCCTATTCTCACCATCATGATCTGGAGCGGGATGCTGATCTATTGGGCAAATGACGAGTACAAGATCACCATATTCGGGCATACCTATGTCCGCTTTTTCCCCGATTGGTACTATAACCTGTTACACATCCCGCAGCGATTGGCCGAGGGGATGGCCTTTCACTTCCTGTTCATGTGGTTTTTTACGCTGAACGGGATATTTTATGTGCTGTACACCATCATCTCGGGCGAGTGGCGCGAGCTCGTCCCTAAAAAGAACTCATTCAAAGAAGCCTGGCTGGTGCTGCTACACGACCTGCATATCCGCAAAATGGCGCCGCCTCAAAATAAATACAATGCCGCGCAGCGAATCGCTTACACAGCCATCATTGTAATGGGCGTTGGTTCCGTAATTACCGGGCTGGCCATTTACAAGCCCGTTCAGTTTTATTATTTAACATGGATTTGCGGCGGTTATCATTTTGCCCGCATTATCCATTTTGCATTAACGCTGGGCTATGTATTTTTCTTTATTATCCATGTGGTACAGGTAGTGCTGGCCGGATGGAACAATTTCAGGTCGGTTGTTTCAGGGTTCGAAGTAATTAATGAAACGCCTGCAACCATTCAATCAGCAAAAGATGAAACAGCCGGTTAAGCACAGCAAAAAAGCCAGGAAGCCCAAAAAGGAGCTTACGATTGAGCAAAAGATCACCCGGCGCAATTTTATTTCGTTCACCATTTTTGGCGCATTGAGTGTTACCGCTTTCGGGGGCTGGCGCTGGCTGTATAAATCGCCCATCGAACCAAATGGCATTACCGGTAATGCGCATGTACCACTCCGCAGGGCGCTGAATAAAACGGAGCTGGCATTTCGTAAATTTTTCAGCAATAACCACCTGGTAAAAACCTATCCAAAATCAATGGCTGCCAAAAATGTGCGCCATAATACGGATATCGGTTCCGATAGCCATTTTGCCCTTGCCGACTGGCGCTTAAATGTGGTTAAAGCCAACGGCGAAAAATTGGCCATCACCATTGAACAAATAATGGACCTGCCCAAAACCGACCTGGTTTTCGATTTTAAATGTGTTGAAGGCTGGGACCAGATACAGCACTGGGGCGGCTTGCGCTTTGCAGATTTTATAAACCATTTCGGCCTGCAGGATCAAGCTACGCTGGATTATGTAGGCATGGAAACACCCGATAAAGCCTACTATGTGGGCCTGGATATGCAGAGCGCCATGCACCCGCAAACCATCCTCGCTTACGAGCTGAATGAAAAGCCGATACCGTTTAATCACGGCAAGCCCTTGCGCCTTATTATCCCGGTTAAATACGGCATCAAAAACCTGAAACGCATTGGTACTATCACCTTTAGCAACCAGCGCCCGCATGATTACTGGGCCGAGCAGGGGTATGATTATTATTCAGGGTTATAGAGCGGAAGATAGCTTAACTACACCTTCTTCACCACATTAACAAACTCTTCAATAGTTTTTGGTACTTTGTCAAACGCTTTAACCAGTTTGCCTTTACGATCATAAATGGCTATGTAAGGTGTGGTGGCTACCTGGTAGTAGCGCTGTAACCGATAATCGGGGTATTCGGTGCCGGTTATAAAGTTGGGATATGCTTTTAAGTTGAAATCGCGGCGGAACTCCCGCAGCAGGCTCATATAAGGCCCCGTAGTTTGAATAAAGGTTACCATAATCACCTGCGAGTTGGAGAAATCCTTCATGTATGGTTTCAACTCATACATCATGCGCTGGCAATGGCTGCAATCAGGCGAGAAATAGATGATCACCGTTGCTTTATTTTTTTTGAGGATAGTATTGGTTACGTAAACACTGTCCTGGTTTAATATTTTAAAAGCCGGTATTTTATCAATATTGGGTTTGGGCGCAGGCGGTGTAGTGGCTTGTGCGGGTTGACTGGTGGTTTGCGCCTGTGTGCAACCCATAGCGGCTACCAGGCCAACAAAAAACAATATCCTTTTCATATTTCCGGTGTAAAATAGTGTGTTCATCAATTCAACAAGGCATAGTTACGATATTTTCAGGCTTCAAGCAACCCTAACTGCCAAACAACCTGCTCTTCTGTTACAGGGTATAACGCGCCGTTACGGATTGTATGATGGATAGCCTCAAATAATTCTATATAACCGCCTCTTTTTGATGGTATCCATTCCACAACTTTTGCGCCATCGACACCAGCAGTTACCAGTTTGCCTTCGCTGCCTCCCGGCTCCATACCATAAGCCGGGTCGGTTGGCAGCATGCCTGTGTCAAGCTGCGTTTCCTGTACATCTGTCCGTTCTTTAATAAATGTCCCTAATGAGCCGATCACCACAAAGCCGGGCAAAGGCTCGATAGATAACAGGCTGGCGCTTAAATACACATTCAGCTGGTGCGGATAGGTCATGCGCAGGCTAAAATAATCAGCCACTTCGGAGTTCTCGCGATGGATAGCCGTTACTTTATCATATGACAATGGCCTGCCGAACAAAGCGATCACATTATCTATCAAATGCGAACCAAGATCATAAACAATGCCATTGGCCGGTAGTTCTTTCTGTTCCTTAAAAAATTTTACGCCCGGTTGTGGCTTATACCTGTCCATCCTGAACTGTATCTCTATAAGCTCGCCTAACCGCCCGCTTTCAATCACTTCCTTTACCGATAAAAATCCGCTATCCCAGCGGCGATTTTGATACACCATCAGGCGGCGGTCCATTTCCCGCGCTATGGCAAATAATTCCCTTACATCGGCAACCGTTGCAGCGGCAGGTTTTTCTAATAAAACATGCTTACCGGCTTCTAATGCTCTTTTAGCATGCTCATAATGTAAAAAGTTAGGCGTGTTTACCACTATCAACTCAATTTCATCATCACGCAGTATAGCGTCGATGCTATCATAACTGATTATATCCGGGTAGCGCTTCGCAGCCTTTTTTTCATGCCGTTCAACCACAGCCTTTAGTTTAAACGCGGGATCGGTTGACAGGAATGGCGCATGAAAAATTCTTCCGGACATGCCGTAAGATAATATACCGGAAACGATTGGAGATGACATAAAAGATGTTTTGCCCCGAATTTATGGCTTATCCGGCATCATTTAAAAATAATTTGGATAATTATCGCTTAATATGTAATTATGTACGTACATATAAACTCTGCTTATTTCAATTTTATTAATGAAATAAGCTTGCCAACAAATAAGTCCGATGAGATATTTATTAAAAAGTATTCTTCCCATTTTTTTATTAATGCTATTCAGTGCGATTGGTTATTCACAGTCAGCGCATAAAGATATTTACGCCAATGTGCCTTCGCTGGATGAAGTATCCGGTATTTGGATGAATGCCGATACCTTGTCTATGACGCCCTCGGTGCGCAATTTCCGTGGCGATGCGCAGCTGAATAAGGACATGACCTCGTTGAGCTGGTTTGTTTCCGCGCCGTTCAGCGGTGGTTACCATACCGGCATCATCAGGGTTAACGGTGATGCACCACATGCGCAGCTATACCGCTGGCAACCATGGCAGGCGTTAAGAAAGACGAGCGAAAAGAATTATAAGATGGCATCATCAGTAAGGATGCTGCCTGAACACAATGTGATCATGTGGGAAGTAACCATCTCAAATCCGACCAAAAAAACACAAGAATATAAGGTTGAGCAGGATTTGATCGGTTTCATCAGCAATTATGAGCATGAAGAATGGCCCTGGCCTTACCCCTATCCTACCACAAAGGGAAAAACCAATGCCCGTAATGATGAGATTGTTAATGTAATTAAAAACATCGGCCTCAAACCAGGTGATTTTAAGGAATACCATGCCGATGAAAATGCGCCCGGCCAGGTTAACAACTCAAAACCAGATTGGCCGCTTGACGAGGATATATTGAATTGTGATAAATACAAAATGGTAAGCCATTCCAATACCGATCTCGTGATCAGCGATAGCGAAACAGCTTGCTTTAGCGCTTACCGGGTATTGGATGCGCCTGACCGTCTCGACGCCAAAAACAGCGGTGGCACCGCCTATTGGAAACTCGACCTGAAACCCGGCCAAAGCAAAACCATAAGGTTTATACTTACTTACGGCAAAACCCGGGAAGATGTAATGGCCGACCTTAACCTGTATAGCAACAGCTTTAAAGCAACCTTTGCAAGTGTGGAAACCACCTGGAAAACCCGCTGGAAGGAAATGTTCCGCCCGGGGAATAATTTGTTCTCGGGAAGTTTTCCTGTGCTGGCGACAAATGATAAGGCAGCCAAAAAAGTGTACTATACCGGCCCGATGACCGCGCTTTACCTGCTTAACACGAACCTGCCCGCCCATAAAAGAGTGTTTTTAACAGGCGGTCCGCGCTGGGGGGCTACGGTAATGTTTTTCTGGGATACTTCGCTATGGTCGGAGATGTTTGCTGAGCTTGACCCTGCTATGATGAAAGAGATCATCACCGGCTTTATGCAGGTCGATCCATCAAAGCATTTCGGGGTGGATAATTTCACAGGCAACGGTGTAGGCAATGGCTATGTGGCCAATTACTGGGCATTGTTCCAGTTGCTGCGTTCGTACATTACAGTTACCAATGACTATGGCTTTTTAAATGAAGAACTCAACGGCAAAAAGGTTATCGATTACATGACCGATTATGCCTACCACTGGAAAGCCATTTCTATTTACGGTCAGCCCGGCGCTACGGATGACCTGTATAAATTAGCTGATTTTGGCGATAACCCCTGGAATTTGCTGGAATGTGTGCCGACTTATATCCACATCGTGCCATCGTTCAATATCAGTTATGTGTGGATGATGCGCGAGACAGCCAAATTCGATCAGTATCTCGGTAAAGACAAGGAGGCTGCTCAATTGAATACCGATGCCAGCGATATGGCGCAACGGGTTTTAAAGCTTTATGCAGGTAATGGTGTGTGGAACAGCCTCTATCCAAATAATAAAAAAGTTGAAGTGCGCCACGTAATGGATTTTATGTACATCGGTAATTATATGAACCAGGATATATCGCAAAAAACAAAAGAAGAAATGCGCGATTTTGCCGAGAATGAATTGTTCACCAACCATTGGATGCGGGCACAATCCTTAAAAGATATCGCCGCCAAATATTCCGACAGGCCCGACCACGGTCCGCTTGGCGCTTATGATGGCTGGCCTTCAGGCAGTATCGACGCGCTATCGCAAATGGGCTTTACCAAACGCGCATTAAAATTTTATCATGACGTTGAACCCGTGACCTATGAAGGCTGCTGGGCACAGGCACATGAGCTTTGGGGTGATAACAAATACAACAAAAATGCCCGTGTGCGCATCCCCGAGCGTGGCTGGACCTGCCGCGAAGCCATTGAGGGCGTAGAATTTTCACAAAACATGCTAAAAAACTTTTTCGGCTTTTACCCGCAGGTTAACGGCAGGCTGATCAGTAATACGCTGCAACCCATCAATTTTAAAGGCAAATTATATAATGTGCGTTATGGCGGCAAACTTTATAACTTGAGCTGTGATAACGGGGTGAATACAATGGCGCCGGCACAGAATTAATTAAAAGAGACTGTCTCAAATAAACTCTGTGTTCTTTGTGTTCTCGTCTCAGTGGCCTCTGTGGTAAAATTTAACCATGGAGTTCACAAAGATGCATAGAGAGTTTATGCATTTATTTCATATTATCATGTATGGCAGTAATCTCCTCAAGGTGGTTTTGGAGCACCGGGAGGGTTTTTATGTCGAAATTCTTCAAATCGGGATCCTGTAATTTTTTTGCTTCCACAGTAAACAGGCCGACAGCATCTTTATGGTCATCCAGCATACAACTTACATAGGCCTTGTCAAAGTCAGCCCCTGATTTTTGAGAGAGCTTATTTATTAATGCCTGGGATTTTGCATCCGGTGTAACAGGCGATTTTATGTCCTTGGTTTTTATCAATACCAATAATTTCGCATCGGCTTTGCCATGGTCTTTCACCATCATCGCACCAAAATTCTTAACTACTTTGCTTTGCCCTTTTTTAACAGCCAGTTTTCCCAAAGCAACTTCGGTAGTACCGGCATTCATCGCCTCCACTGCAAATTGCGAGTCGTCGCTATCAACCACCATATTCAGTTTAACTGTCGTATCGGGCGTGGTATCTCCATCGGTATCAACCGGGAGTGCATTATAGTTTTGTGCTTTGTGATCGTTATTGCATGCCTGTAGTATGCAAACTATCAGCACACCTAAAATTGCCCCTCTTAATCCTTTCATTTTTAGCTTATTGGTAATTGATTAAACGTAACAGACTTTATTCGGTTTTATTATTAACGGCTAAATTATTGCGTTCAATATAGTTTTATTATTTTTGACCGCATAAAATAAAAATTATGGATTTTCCGGCTGAACTAAAATACACCAAAGACCACGAGTGGGTAAAAATTGAAGGCAATGAAGCCACTATCGGCATCACCGAATTTGCGCAGCGCGAACTTGGCGATATTGTTTATATCGACATCCCTTCAGTAGGCAAAGAAGTAGCAAAAGAAGATGTTTTTGGCACAGTTGAAGCCGTAAAAACAGTTTCGGACCTGTTTATGCCCTTAACCGGCACGGTTACTAAAATAAACAGTTTGTTGGATAGTCAGCCTGAATTAGTAAACAGCGACCCTTATGGCGATGGCTGGATGGTAAAAGTTACACTGGCTGATGCAGGTGATACCGAAGGGCTTTTATCGGCTGATGAATACAAAGCAATAACCGGCGTCTAATTACATGAACCGACGTTTAAAATACCAGGGGCCCACTGTTTTGTGGGCCTTATTTGTTTTCACAATGTGCACCATTAAATTGGGTGGTGTTGAAAGTTCGCCATTATTCTTCCCTGGTTTTGATAAACTGGTGCATTGCGGTTTCTTTTTGGCATTTGTAATTTTTTGCAGCTTCGGCCTGATAAGGCAACAAAAACTCACCGGTTTTCCGTTTAAATATGCATTGCTTATATTTGCCATTGCCGTAATTTATGGCGGGAGCATTGAACTATTGCAATGGAAAGTTTTTACCTGGCGGGATGGTGACTGGAACGACCTTTTCGCCGATTCACTTGGTGCAGGTATGGGATTATTTGGTGTGCTGATAACCGCATTGGGTTTTAAATATGTCAAAAAATAAAATTCTGTTTTTGGTTGTGGCCGTGATGGCGATAGGGATAATCCTTTGCTTTTCTTCCTGTGGGATTTTTAAAGGGTGTGGTTGCCCTACATTTGGGAAATAGGTAGCGGCCCCCTCTAAATCTCCCCCGATAGGTAGACTTTTAAAATTGTGTTAATCCCAAATGCCGTTTTGCGCCGTAAATATCACCGGCTCGCCGCCGGTTACCATAATGGTATGCTCGTGCTGTGCAACAAAGCCACCTTTATTCCCGGTCATCGTCCAGCCATCGGCTTGGGTTTCGGTGTAGGTTGATCGTGTAGAAATAAAAGTCTCTATCGCTACTACTGAATTCTTTCTGAAACGGGTGGTGTTGTCCCTGTCGTAATAGTTGGCAATTTCATGCGGCTCCTCATGCAGGCTACGGCCAACACCATGGCCTGTTAGGTTTTTTATTACGGTGTAGCCCGCTTTTTTGGCTTCGGTTTCAATCAACCTACCTATTTCGGAAATCCTGACACCACCTTTAATATTGCTTATCGCCTTCCTTAATATCTCTTTTGAGGCTGCTACCAGTTTGCCATGTCCGTGGATATCTTCGCCTAACACAAACGAACCGCCATTATCGGCCCAAAAACCGTTTAATTCTGCCGATACATCAATATTCACCAGGTCGCCTTCTTCCAGGATTTTATCCGCCGATGGAATGCCGTGTGCAACTTCCCCGTTAATGCTAATGCATGTATAACCGGGAAAATCATACGTTAATAAAGGCGCAGAATGCGCACCCATTTGCGCCAGTAATTCAGCGCCATATTCGTCAAGCTCTTTTGTCGACATGCCCGGTTTGGCATATTCACGCATCTTTTTAAGTGTAATGGCTACAGCATCACTGGCCTGCTGCATGCCAATCCTTTCGTCGTCGGTAGATATAGACATTTTTTAAAATTTTACCCATTGCAAAATTAACAATTAATATGTCTGGCGGGTTTCATCTTTTACTACCGAATAACGACCTACCACTCCACTTGCGTCCCCGCAGGGTCTCTCGTCAGTTTAAGTTAACCCATAAAATCCAGGTGCCTCTAATTGTTTCTTAATTGCATATTTTACGTCCCCGCAGGGTCTCTCGTCAGATTTAAGTTAACCCATAAAATCCAGGTGCCTCTAATTATTTCTTAATTGCATATTTGATAGCACCAAACGTTCCGATGGAACGTAAAATGTATAATTTATTTTGATTTCTACCCACCAGACGTCCCTACAGGACGAAAACTTTTTATATTCTTCGCCCCATTTGGGGCGATTGGTGGGTGGAAAAAATCGATTGTGCGCCCGCGTTCCGTAGGAACGCATGGTGGATATACCAATTTTATTCGCTATTCAATTTTATGGGTTAACTTAAACTCGTCAGAGGACCCTGCGCTCACTATGCCATGTGAAAAAACAAATTTATCCATCGCAGGGTCCTTTGTGAGAGATTCTGCGTAGACATAAAACTTGCGTCCCCGCAGAGTCTCTCGTCAGAGGACCCTGCGCTCACTATGCCATGTGAAAAAACAAATTTATCCATCGCAGGATCCTTTGTGAGAGATTCTGCGTAGACATAAAACTACCAGATGTTCAATATTTGGGCTAAAGCCATAAATGGCATATAAACAGGACCGTCGGCTAAAGCCGGACGGCAATGATTAAGCTCATTTGCGTCCCCATTTATGGAGCAGATAACTGTTAGAAATCATTTGGCTTAGCCGAATATCGTGAAATATTAAAAGCGATTTGCGTCCCCGCAGGGTCTCTCGTCAGAGGACCCTGCGCTCACTATGCCATGTGAAAAAACAAATTTATCCATCGCAGGGTCCTTTGTGAGAGATTCTGCGTAGACATAAATCGGCGGATCGGCACGACGGGTGGTTGTTTTTAAAGTAAATCCCTGCTACCATTGCACCTCACCATCGTCTTTAAAAAATTTCGCGGTAACTCCCGGATGGGATTGTACTGCCATTCTTATAATAGGCATTGCACCATCTTCTATCGTTTTTGCACCCTGGAACTGGTTCAGGTCGGTAGCGGTATATCCTGGTGTAACGCTATTTACACTAATACCGGCATCTTTCAATTCATTGGCCAACATTACTGTAAAAGCATTCACCGCAGTTTTGGAAGAACCGTAGGCATTATATTTATCCCGGTTTTTGTTTCTTCCGGCCTCCATACGCATGGCGATCGAACCCACTTCACTTGAAACGTTGATAATAGATGCTTGCGCTGATTTTTTCAGCAACGGTAAAAATTCCTGCGTGGTTTGCACCATACCGAAAAAGTTGGTATCGAATATTTTGCGCAGGTTTTCTATATCACCTGTAGCAAAATCCTGGGGTTGGTCGCCGGCAATGCCTGCATTATTTATCAGGATATCTAAAGAACCGATTTTATTCTCCAGTTCCTGCCTGGCTTGTTTTACAGAATTGATATCGGCCACATCAATTACTAAAAGCTCTACATTGTTTATATCCTCGTCATTTAATTTCTTAATAGCCTCAAGCCCGTTTTCTTTATTCCTGCTGCCTAAATAAACGGAATGACCTAGCTGCGCGAGCTGTTTTGCGGTCTCAAAACCAATTCCTTTGTTTGCCCCTGTTATTAATATCGTTTTCATAATGAGATTTTGACTTATCTTTTTCGATTGATAGATAAATGCAAAGGAACACACTCAATAGCCGTACCGCAATGCAGTATTAACGGTAGTTATAGGATTATTTGTGGTTTTAAAAACTCATAACGATTTAAAGCATATCTACTTATGCTGTAATCTGTACGGCAAAATATACCATTTCGTTACTGACACCATTTTGTCAGTGTAGCCTTTGTAGACAGCGTATACTTGTATTCGTAGCTACAACGCTACATTTGGCTATATATTAATAAAATTAAAGTAGTGTTAATCAAATACATATGCAAAATGACAGTATTTATCCTTTGGGCAGGCCATACATTTATTAATGCCTAAAAATCTGCAAAAAAGTGTGAAATTTTAGTTTTTTGTACTGAAGATCCGCTAAAGCGGCTGCATAAATCGCACATTTATCCCTATCAAAAACTTTACACTATTTCCATTGTCCTTATTTGGATTTAATTTAAATAAGCGTACATTTGCTTAGTTTATTTAGAAAAACATGAGGCTTTCACAACTTGAAGTAGGCGAAAAAGGAATAGTAAAGGAATTTACCGACCTTGAAATGTCGGTTAAATTGATGGAAATGGGCTGCCTGCCCGGCGAAGAGATAAAAGTTGAACGTGTTGCGCCACTTGGCGACCCGATAGCCATTAATGTTGCCGGTTACCAGCTCAGCCTGCGCAAGCGCGAAGCCCATACCATTATTTTGCAGTAGTTTTTTTGTAATTGAAAGCTGATATAAGAGTTGCGCTTGTTGGGAACCCCAATACCGGTAAATCAACCCTTTTTAACGTACTAACCGGTTTAAACCAAAAAATAGGCAATTTCCCCGGCGTTACCGTTGATAAAAAGGTTGGCTACAGTACTTTGCCCGATGGCCGCCGCGCCGAGATCATCGACCTGCCCGGTACTTACAGTATCTACCCCAAAAGCCAGGACGAATCCATTGTTTTTTCTGTTTTAGCCGATAAAGCCAACCCGCTCAGTCCCGATCTGGTGGTGGTTATTCTCGATGCATCCAACCTGAAAAGGAATTTGCTGCTCTACTCGCAGGTGGCCGACCTGAAAATACCCATAATTGTTGCCCTCAATATGATGGACATGGCCAAAAAGGCCGACATCAGCATAGATATCGATCTTTTCGCCAAAAAGCTGGGTGTACCGGTTGTGCCCATATCCGCACGAAAGGTAAACGGTATAGAACAACTGAAAGAGGCCATCTCCTTTGCCAATAAATTCGCCTTACAGGAAGACAGCATTGATGTAACCACCATAGCCCCACAACTGGTTGAGGCCATAGGCGAGGAAATGCACATCGATAATCCCTACCTGGCGCTGCAATTAGCCCACCAGCATGAAACCTTAAAGTTTTTAACCCCCGCTGAAAGCGAACGTATTGAAGAATTGGAGCACCAGTTTTCCTTCAACTCACAAAAAGCACAGGGCATGGAAACCATCGCCCGCTATGCTTTTATAAACGACCTGCTGTATGATACCGTCACCAAACCGGTAACTGCACATGAAGAGACGATCAGCAATAGAATTGATAAAATACTCACCCATAAGGTTTTTGGCTTTGTGATTTTCCTGGGCATCCTGCTATTCATGTTCCAGGCTATATTTAGCTGGTCGGCTTACCCGATGTCGCTTATAGCCGATGGCTTTGTTTGGGTTCAGGATAATTTGCATCCTGTATTACCTGCCGGGCCGTTGGCTAACCTGCTCATCGACGGCGTTATTGCCGGGTTGAGCGGTGTAATGGTTTTCATACCGCAAATTGCCATACTTTTCGCCTTCATTTCCATACTGGAGGATACCGGCTACATGTCTCGCGTTACTTTTATGATGGATAAACTGATGCGCAAGGTAGGATTGAATGGCAAATCAGTAGTGCCGCTGATCGGTGGTTTTGCCTGTGCGGTACCGTCCATCATGGCTACGCGGAACATCGAGAACTGGAAAGACAGGATGATAACCATACTGGTTACCCCGCTGGTAACCTGCTCGGCGCGTTTGCCGGTTTACACACTACTTATCGCTTTGGTAGTGCCCAATAAAAATGTGTGGTGGCTGTTCAATATGCAGGGGCTGGCTTTAACAGGGATGTATGTTTTCAGTCTCGTTTCAGCAGTAGTGGTGGCATGGGTGTTCAAGTTCATCCTCAAAGGAAAAGAACGTGGCTACTTTATAATGGAGCTGCCCGTTTACCGTATGCCGAGATGGAAGAATGTATTGTTCAGCATGTATGAGCGTTCAAAGGCATTTGTTTTCCAGGCAGGTAAGGTAATTATAGCGGTATCGGTAATACTTTGGGTTATGGCATCATACGGGCCAGGCAAAAGGTTTGATAAAATAGACCAACACTATGCTCAAGCCCAATATACCCAGCATATTAGCCCCGATAGTTTGAGCCGTACCATCGCATCGGCAAAGCTCGAAAATTCTTATGCAGGAGTATTGGGCCATGTTATTGAGCCGGTCATTCGTCCCCTGGGTTTCGATTGGAAAATAGGCATAGCCCTGATAACCTCATTTGCAGCCCGCGAAGTTTTTGTAGGCACCATGGCTACGATTTATAGTGTGAACGGCAGCGCCGAAAAAATGCAGTCGGTATATGAAAAGATGCACCAGGCCAAAAACCAGCAAACCGGCCAGCCGGTATTTACCTTAGCGGTGGCATTCTCGCTGATGATGTTCTATGCCTTTGCCATGCAGTGCGCCAGCACCGTGGCCGTAGTATATCGTGAAACTAAAAACTGGCGCTGGCCGGCCATACAATTCGCTTATATGACGGTTTTGGCTTATGCAGCCAGTTTTATTACTTATCATTTGCTGAGATAGAGGTAAAAGGCGAAAGGTTAAGGGTGAAAGGTTTGAAAACCTTTATACCTTCCCTATGTCTGTGTCCCCACAAACATCCGTAATGTCTGTGGGGACACAGACATAGGGAGGGCGTGATTCTTTCGTTTACTTTCCTCCTTTTACCTTTCGCCTTTAACCTTTTACCTATTTTTCAAAAAAATCCTTAAATTTGAATAGAGGTAGAAATTGGATAAAGTAAAAGTTTTAGAAAAGTACCTGCCGCCGGATGCCGCTCCCCTGATCGGCCGGTGGATAGATTACTTCAAATGCGAGTTTAAGATCTCGCGCAACCGCAACAGCAAATTTGGTGATTACCGCCCACCGCACGGCGGCAAAGGGCACCGCATCTCCGTTAATTATGATTTAAATCCATATGCATTTTTGGTGACAACCGTGCATGAGTTTGCGCACCTGCATACCTGGAACGAGCATCAGCACAAGGCCAAACCGCACGGAACGGAATGGAAAAGCAATTTCAAAAAAATGATGCAGCCATTTTTCGATAAGGAAGTTTTCCCGCTGGATATTAAGCACAGCATCACCAATTATTTAAACAATCCTGCAGCATCCAGTTGCTCCGACCTGTCGCTCTACCGCGCCTTGCGCAAGTATGATGCGCCGAAAGAATCAGTGGTTACAGTTGAGAAGATACCGCTTAAGGCCTTGTTTAAACTTAAAGACGGTCGCGTTTTCAGCAAGGACGAAAAGCTGCGCAAGCGCTTTAAATGCACCGAAGTACAAAGTAAACGCGTTTATTTGTTTAGCCCGGTTGCAGAGGTGGAACTTGTAGAAAATCTATTAAAAACACAAGGGTTATCACACTGAGCATGTCATTAAGCTATCCCTAAAAACATCAAAATAAGACCTGGTTATAGTCGTTTCGATCAGTTAATTTGCTATTCCGCCTCCGGCAATCCGGGGGCTTTTATTTGTCAAAAAAAATGGGATGTATTATACCATTTATAATATGTTAATTTGTTATAAACCAATCATTACACCAGTTATGAAAAAGATAGCACTCTCCGTCTTACTCATATTAATCTCCGCCATTGCATTTGCGCAGGCAGGTTTACAGGTTACCGTAGCAAATGGCATGTTACAGGGAACTGTTGACTCTGCCGGTATACGTTCATTTAAGGGCATCCCTTACGCTCAGCCACCGGTTGGCGATCTGCGTTGGAAAGGGCCCCAGGCACCTCAAAACTGGAACGGCGTACGCATGGCTGATCATTTTGGCAACCAGGCTATGCAAAGACGTGTTTACAGCGATATGATGTTCAGAAGTTCCGGCGTAAGTGAAGATTGCCTCTACCTTAATGTGTGGACGCCGGCTAAAACTGCCAAAGAGCATTTGCCGGTATTGGTATATTTCTACGGTGGTGGTTTTTCGGCAGGCGACGGCTCGGAATACCGTTATGACGGCGAAAGCCTGGCCACGCATGGTATCGTTACGGTTACTATCAATTACCGCCTCGGTGTATTTGGTTTCCTGGCCCATCCTGAATTAACACAGGAATCGCCAAACCATGCCTCGGGCAACTATGGGTTGATGGACCAGCATACCGCGCTGGAATGGGTGAAAAAGAACATAGCTGCCTTTGACGGCGACCCGGATAAGGTAACCATTGGCGGCGAATCGGCCGGATCAATGTCGGTATCAGTACAGGCTGCATCGCCGTTGTCAAAGGGTTTGTTCAGGGGCGTTATTGCCGAAAGCGGGGCATGTTTTGCCAACCTTTCACCTATGGCATTATCTGCGGCCGAGCAAAACGGCGTTAAATTTATGCATGCCATAAATGCGGCTTCAATAGCCGATATGCGTAAAATACCTGCCGATAGTCTTTTAAAAATAGCAGCAGCCGGGCGTTTTTCGGTTGATGTTGATGGTTATTTTTTACCGCATTCGCCGCAGGATATTTTTTCAGCAGGCGATGAAATGCATGTGCCGTTGTTGGTTGGATGGAACTCGGCAGAAGTAGATTATCATGGCATTTTAGGCGGGGATGAACCAACAATTGATAATTACAAAAAGGCGCTTACAAAATATGCACCCGATAATGCCGATGCACTTTTCAGGCTTTACCCGGCTGCCAATGACACTGATGTAAAAAAGATAGCAACTGCGCTGGCTTCTGATCGGTTTATTGTTTTCTCCACCTGGAAGTTTGCCTACCTACAAAGCAAAACAAGTGGCAAGCCGGTTTACAGGTATGTATTTGCGACTAAACGTCCCGCCATGACGAACGGCAACCCGAACAATACGCAAATGGGGGCGTCGCATGCTTCTGAGATCGAATTTGCGCTGGGCAATCTTTCAACCAACAAGGTTTACTCCTGGACACCGGATGATTACAAGGCATCAAACACCATGGAAAGCTATTTCGCCAATTTTATAAAATCAGGTAACCCGAATGGTAATGGCTTACCCGATTGGCCAACATTGCAAAAAGGACAGGTGATCCACATTGATGCCAACACCTATGCGGAGCCTGAACAGAACCTCGACCGGTACCTGAAGTTAGACAGCCTCAACAGCACTGCTACGGCAGGGAGATAATTTTACCGGCAAGCTGTTGCCAATTGTTTATCGCTCCGGATATTCCCATCATTTGGGCTATCATGCTATAAATAACAGCAGGGCTGCTACCATGTTCGCGCAGGTATTTTACCGATGTGTCCCCGGCTGATTTGGAAAGCTTTTCGCCGGATGTGGTAGTGAGTAACGGATGGTGATAAAAAGTTATGTTTCCAAAATCATCCCTGCCCAACGCCTTAGCCAAAACATGCTGCGCGAGTGTGGATGGCCACAGGTCATTCCCTCTAACAATAAGATCGGCCCCATAAAACAGGTCATCCGCAACCGAAGTAAGCTGGTACGCCGGGAAACCATCTTTTTTGCGTACGATAAAATTCCGCATTTCAGTCGGCAGGGCTGCTGAAATCATTTCTCCGTTATAACTTTTCACTTCAATACTTTCTTCACCGGTAACAAACCGCCAGGTAGCATCAGGTGTATCTAATGGCAGTTTTTTGTCGAAACAATTGCACGGCGCGCCTGAATTTAACTTTTTCCGCGAGCAGTTACAGGCATATACTTTTCCGTTTTGACATAATTTGTCAAGATACATATTGTAAAGTGGCAGGCGGTTTAATTGGGAGTAAACGGCCTCAAATTCCTCAATATTTCGCGGGCCTTCATGCCACTCTATCTCCAAAAAACTAAGCGTATCAAAAACATCCTGGAGATATTGCTCATTTACCCGTTCGCGGTCCATATCATCAATACGGAGCAGGATCTTAGCGTTATTCCTGCGGGCCAATTCGGCGGTTATGGCAAACGACAGCACATTGCCCAGGTGCAAGAAGCCGCTGGGCGTTGGGGCAATGCGCGTTTTAAGGTAATTAGCTGCCGGTAGTGTCAATTCGCGGGTTATTTTTAGGCAAGATATTACAAGATGTTGTATTGTAGAAATAAAAATGAATTCGCCTCCAACCACCTCTATAAAAACAGCTTAGCAAAATATTATTGTACATTTATGATTAATTTATCAGCCAGTTTTTTCATTTACTTACCTTATACATGAACCAGTGCGAAAACAGGATACTTCGCTATTCCTGCACAATATCTATTAAAAAAGTATTACTCCTGTTTTTACTTTCCCTTACCTGTATTTCGCTCTATGCGCAACATGCAAATTTCGACAGCCTGAAAAAAGCACTTGCGAAGAAATCGCCAACTGATACATCACGAATTTCGATACTCAACCAATATCGTTTGGTTGCCAGTTTAAAAATTAAAACCTAAAAGGATGTTTACTATTAAAACTTGCTTTTATGCATTTCCGTTTTTTGCAGCAAGCATCGCGTTTGCCTCCTGCAATAATTCGTCCGGTAATAACGTGCCGCCGGTACCTGCCGATGACGCGCAGCCAGTTGTACAGCCACTAAAATTCAGCAAGCCTAAAAAAACCATTTGGGCGGATGTTAAGGCGGTGGCGGTAAGCCCCCGGGTAACAAATGTAAACTGGGACAAACTTCCTGAACAAGCTTACGATACTACCGGGCCAAAGCCTTTTGCATACCCGGTTGAGGAAACAAAATTTAACCCCGGCACACTTCCCGAAAAGGCACTGGACATCGATAAGCTGCCATCACATCCGCTAAAGTTTAAAACGTATATCCTGCCCCAGCCCAAACTGATAAAAGGCGCGAAACTTCAATTTAAGGGGGGCAATTTATATCTTTTGGGGTTTGGAGAAGACCAACAAAATCCGGGAATAGCGATCTCCGCTTTATTACAGGACAAAAACGGCTTTTTGTGGATTGCCTGTACCAATGGCATTTACCGTTTCGACGGGGAAAATCTTTTACTATTTTTATCAAACCCCGAAAGCAATAATTGTTTTGGCATGCTGCAGGATAACCTGGGCAATATCTGGATGACAGATAACTTCGGCCCCTTAGAAATACTCGACCCCCAGGGTGGGATATTAAAAAAATCGATGGGCGGCCAGGGCCTTGACAGCCTTCATCGTTTGATGCTGGACCAGCAGCAAAGAGTGTGGATTACTTCAGAATCCGGTGTTGTTAAAATTGTTGACCCAAAAGCACAAACGGTTAAAACACTTGATAAGGCGCATGGCTTGTTCACTTCCAACAGGACGGTAGGACTAATGACCGATAAAAGCGGAAATATTTGGATAAGTCAAGGCGGAGGCGGGCTAAATATGGTAGACCTCAAAAATAAAGAAATTAAGCACCTTGACCAGGCGCATGGTTTAAGTTCAGATCGCATAAACAATATCTTTTGTGACCGTATCGGCCGTTTATGGATAGGGATATATGGAGGTTTGATCAATGTAATCGATCTTCAAAAAAATTCAATCCAAACCATCAGGGAACTGCAATCTGCTGCCCCGGGAATGTATATGATAAGTTTATCGCAGGACAATAAGGGCAGGATCTGGATAGGAACAGGGGCAAATGGAATGGCAGTTATAGACCCGGAGAAGCAAAATATTATCCACCTGAAAAATAATGATGGCTTAGTTTCGAATGATGTTTATGACATCAACCACGATAACCGGGGCCAGGTTTGGATTGGCGCAGGTTTAGGGTTAAATATGATTAGCAGTAGCGAGACTATTATCGAGCGTATCGGTAATGACAGCACAAACAACCTAATAGAAGACAGGCAAGGCCTGATTTGGCAGGCTACCGACCATGGGGTGAATATTCTCGACCGCAAAAAGCGGACAAAAAGACACCTGGGCATTAAACAGGGCCTTGCAAATGATACCGTCTATTTTATTAAAGAGACAAAAGAGGGAATTTTTATTTCAACAGAGTCCAGCTTAGAAATATTGGACACGGCAAAAAATACAATCACGCACCTTAGCAGCAGTTATTCTAATATTTTGTTCGACAAGGCCGGCCGGGTATGGTACCTGGATGGAACCGAAAGAGGAATAAACTTGTATGACCTTAAAAGCAAAACGATTAAACATTTTGGCAAAGATGAGTTACTGATGGATCGTTATATTTATTTTATGTGTATGGACGACTGGGGCCGCATCTGGCTAAGTGCCGCTGACGGAACGGTCGAGGTTGTCGATCCGGATGCCGGTACTGTTCAATTTTTAACAAATAAGGTGGCTAACAGAAATCGCAATAACGTTCACTTTCTGCCTGATAATAACGGGAATATATGGATGGGCACTGAAGGCGGGATTTACATAGCCGACCCTAAAAAACAAAGGCTTATTTATTTCTCTACCGCGCAGGGGCTTATAAATAACAACGTATTTTCGCTGGTTCAATATAACGGAAGTGTTTATGCGGGCACTGAGCAGGGTGTAACTAAAATCACTCCGCCGGCCGAAGGTGTTAGCGCCACGAGAAAATGGAAGGCGGTGTCCTATGGAATATATGAAAGGCGCCCCGTTAGTTACTGTGCCGACCTGGTAACAAGGGATGGCTTTTATTGGTCGGGCGGTGTGGGGACAACGGTGTCGGACCTGTCGAAAAAAAATACTTTTGAATTAATCCCTTATATTACAGGCATAAGTGAAAGTGATCGCGAGCTGACTTTTTTTGATCAGTCGAGGTTTAGCGCATCAGTAACCGACACCGTTTGGGAACTTAATGAAAAAAAATATTACCTTAAGGACCGGAAACCGGTAAACTCAAATTATGCATCGCAAATTGGCTTAAACTGGGGCCATGTTACCGGCCCCGGTAATATGCCGGTAAATTTACGGGTGCCATATGATCAAAACTTTATCCGCTTTCATTACAACAGCCTGAACTTAACGCCCCATGATACCGCCCTATACAGGTACATATTAGTTGGCGTAGATAAAAAATGGGGCGACGAAACGAGCGAGACATCGTCTATTAATTATATGAACCTTCAGCCTGGAAACTATACGTTTGCAGTGACCAGCAGGAATGCCAATTATGTATGGAGCCGGCCTGTAAAATTTAGTTTTACTATTACGCCGCCGTGGTGGCAAACATGGTGGGCATATATAACTTACGCCGCTCTGTTTGCAGGCGCCGTATGGGCTTTTGTCCGTTATCGCTCGCTTCAGCTGGTAAAAGAAAAACGCGTGCTGGAAGACAAAGTGCACCTGGCCACCGAAGAAATAATGCAGCAAAAGGAAGAAATAGCGGCGCAGCGCGATAACCTGGAATACCAGCGAAATGACCTTGAAAGAGCCCTTGCTGTTTTAAAATCCACACAAACCCAACTCATTCAATCCGAAAAAATGGCTTCGCTTGGTGAGCTGACCGCAGGCATCGCCCATGAGATACAGAACCCGCTCAACTTTGTAAACAATTTCTCTGAAGTAAACATCGAGCTCATCGACGAAATGCAGCAGGAAATTGAAAAGGGCGACCTGGAAGAGGTTAAGGCCATAGCCGCTGATATTAAAGAAAATCAGCAGAAGATCAGTCAGCACGGCAAACGCGCTGATTTTATTGTAAAAGGGATGCTGGAGCATTCGCGCACTTCTACCGGAGAACGACAGTTAACCAACATCAATGTTTTGGCGGACGAGTTTTTTAAACTATCCTACCATGGACTACGGGCAAAGAACAAATCTTTCAATGCAGACCTTGTTACTAATTTTGATCCAAATTTGCCAAAAGCAAACATTGTACAGCAGGACATAGGCCGGGTATTGCTCAACCTGTTCAATAACGCCTTTTATGCTGTTCAGCAAAAGCAAAAAACTGCCGGTGCGGATTATAAACCGGCTGTTGAAGTAAGCACTTCGGCTAAAGATGGGCAGGTACAGGTAACTGTTAAAGATAACGGCAACGGCATACCGGAAAATATTAAAGATAAAATTATGCAGCCATTCTTCACCACCAAACCTACCGGCGAGGGTACGGGATTAGGCTTATCTTTAAGCTATGATATTGTGGTGAAAGGGCATGGCGGCAGCATTAACGTTGATACCAAAGAAGGTGAAGGCTCAGAGTTTATCATTTACCTGCCAATAATTTAATTGTATGAAGAAGCTAAACTATAGTTATTTAACCCTTTTATTTTTACTGATTTGTACAGGTATGGTAAAAGCACAGCAGGTAACTAACTATAATTTGAATGATAGCCTTAAAAAATATCGCCAGGCTTATGCTAAGGAAAAAAACGATGTGAATCTGGTTAATATGTATGACATGGAGTCGTCATACTATCGGCGCATCAATACCGATTCTTCTTTGTTTTACGGTAATTTAGCATTGGACGCGGCAAAAAAGAGTAAAAATAAACTATTGGAAGCGCTCGCCTTGTCCGATATTGAATTCCCGCTTCGCGAAACAGGAGACTTAGCTGAAGCTTTGAATATCCAGTTTCAAGCCCTCGAAATTGCCAAACAACAAAAATCTCCATTCGGTGTGGGATATGGACTCAATAGCATAGGAAACACCTACCTCGATATGGGCGATGCGCGAACAGCGTTAAAATATTACCGGGACTCACATGATATTCAGCTTAAAATTTCGGGAGTTAATTCTTATTGGACAATGAATGAATTGTCGAATATCGGTAATACCTATGAAAATCTCCACATGCCCGATTCCGCGCTTTATTATGAACTGCGCATGTACCAAAACAAGCAATTCCCGTTTGATATATTGCCCGAATTGCTGGGCCGGATTGGAAATGCCTGCACCGATCTTGGCAGGTACGAAGAGGCATTGGGTTATTACCGAAAGGGGCTGGTTGACGCAGTAACCGCGCAAGCGCCATCCGACGGCATGTTGATCGATCTGCAGGTGGCCCGGTTATTTGACAAGATAAATAACGCCGATTCAAGTATCTATCATGCCCGTAAAGCATTTGTACTTGCCAAATACTTGTCATTCCGGGGAACCGAACTTGATGCTACACGGTTGCTTGCAAGATTATACAAGGGTAGGCGCAATATTGACAGTGCCTACCATTACCAGCAATTGGCCATAAGTTATAACGATGCGCTTTTTGGCACGGCGAAGTTTAACAAGATTCAACATATCCTGGCGGACGAACAACAAAGGCAGCAAAAATTATTGCGGGAGCAGCAGGAGCAAAAAGAGCTTTACCAGCTTATTGCCGGAGCCATCGTCGTACTTTTTATATTGATAGTCGCTACGCTCATCTGGCGTAATAATTTGCTGCAGCGAAAGAAAAACCGTGTATTAGATGAGCAAAAAAACCTGCTCACCCAACAGCGCGACGAACTGCAAACTACGCTTGCTGAACTAAAAACCACCCAAACCCAGCTCATCCAATCCGAAAAAATGGCCTCGCTCGGTGAGCTTACGGCCGGTATTGCGCACGAGATACAGAACCCGTTGAACTTTGTGAACAATTTCTCGGATGTGAACCGGGAAATGCTCGATGAGCTGGAAGAAGAACTTGATAAAGGAGATATTGAAGAAGCTAAAGCTATTGCAGCCGACATCAGGCAAAACGAAGAAAAGATAAACCACCACGGCAAGCGGGCCGATAGTATTGTTAAAGGGATGTTAGAGCATTCACGCAAATCAACAGGCGAAAAGCAGCTAACCAACATCAATGTTTTGGCTGATGAGTTTTTTAAGCTATCCTACCATGGCCTGCGGGCAAAGGATAAATCATTTAATGCGGAACTTGTTACTAATTTCGATCCTAACCTGCCCCAGGCAAATATTGCACAGCAGGATATTGGCCGCGTATTGCTCAACCTTTTCAACAATGCTTTTTACGCGGTAAATCAAAAACAAAAAACAGCAGGCGAAAATTATAAGCCGGAAATAATTGTAAGCACATCCGTAGAAAAAGATAACATTATCATTAAAGTTAAAGATAACGGCAATGGCATACCTGATGCTATTAAAGATAAAATTATGCAGCCATTTTTCACCACCAAGCCAACCGGTGAAGGTACGGGATTGGGCTTATCTTTAAGTTATGATATTGTAGTGAAAGGGCATGGGGGAAGTATTACTGCAAACACTAAAGAAGGTGTGTTTAGTGAGCTTATTATATCATTGCCTTTAAATATCTATATTTAACCTCATTACTAATATTGTTAAAGCATGGGTGTTTTCTTTTACATAGCTGCCTTTATACTGGTAACACGTATCGCCAGAACTTTCAGGCTTTCGCCGTTACGACCAAAATGGAAACCGCTGTTTATTACGGCGCAATGGTCAATTATTGCTGCATATTCGTTGCTGGAGCCCCTGGCAGGTGACGGTTTTGCATCTATAATCGGCGGGGGAATACTGCTATATTTGGTTTATTTTGGTTTAAAGGAAGAGGATTTTAAACCGTTTAAACCGTACCTGGAAGCGCATTATCCGCTTATAGGGGTAGCTTTTTTATTCGGATTGCTAAAGTTGGTACTGCACGATTTTATGGAGGATAATGAGGCCTATTCTTTAATCCCCATTGTTGCGGCATTTATTTACGTATTGGGCCGCTGGGCTGCTTCTAAGAAACAAATGGAGCAGATCAACATATTCAGCCAGCGCAATGCCGAACTCGACCGTATGGTGGCCGAACGCACAGTGGAGTTAACCAGGCAGAAGGAAGAGCTGGAAAAAACCCTTTTACAGCTGCAAACTACCCAGGAGCAGCTTATCCAATCGGAAAAACTGGCTTCGCTGGGCGAGCTCACTGCCGGCATCGCCCATGAGATACAAAACCCGCTCAATTTTGTAAATAATTTCTCGGAAGTGAGCATTGAGCTGATAGACGAAATGCAGGAAGAGTTGAACAAAGGCGATAAAGATGAAGCCATTGCCATTGCCGGCGACCTGAAGGAGAACCTGCAGAAGATCATCCATCATGGCAAACGGGCCGATGGCATTGTAAAAGGCATGCTGCAGCACAGCCGCGCCAGCAGCAATGTTAAAGAACCGACCGACATTAATAAACTGGCCGACGAATATTTCCGGCTGGCCTATCATGGCTTAAGGGCCAAGGATAAATCCTTCAATGCCGAGCTGGAAACACATTTCGCCGAGGGCCTGCCTTTAATAAACGTTGTACCGCAGGATATTGGCCGTGTGCTGTTAAACCTGTTCAACAATGCGTTTTATGCGGTTCATCAAAAACAAAAAGATGGAACCACGGATTACAAGCCAACTGTTGTTGTAACAACTTCCATAAAAAACAAACAGCTTACCATATTGGTAAAAGACAATGGCAACGGCATACCCGATGAAGTGAAAGACAAGGTAATGCAGCCCTTCTTCACCACAAAACCAACCGGCGAGGGTACAGGGCTGGGGCTTTCCTTAAGCTATGATATTGTAAAAAAAGGGCACGGCGGTGATATTAAGATCAATAGCAAAGGAGGCGAAGGATCGGAATTTATGATTATATTGCCCATTAGTTAAACCAGTTATGAGAAAAGCCTATTTTATAGCATTGCTGCTTTTTACAACAGTGGTGGCTAACGCCCAGCACAAAAAGGCAGATACGCTATACCAGGCTATAAATTCCGCCAAAACCGACACAGATAAATTTAATGCATTCATAGATATAAGCAGGTATTATTACCTGGAGTTTCCTGATTCGGCCATTGTATTTGGGCAGCAGGCCTACGAACTGGCCGATAAACATAACTGGCTAAAAGGCAAAGCGCGCAGCTTAAATGTTATAGCAAATGCTTATGCTACAATTGGCGATTATGTAAAAGGAATGCAGTTTTACCTGGAATCGCTGAGGGCTTACGAAAGCCTCAACGATCTGTCCGGTATGTCAAGCGAAAACAATAACATTGGCGCAACGGATATTGAAAAAGGCGAAAATAAAGCGGCTTTACCTTATTTGCGCCTTGCGAAAAAAGAACTCGAAACGCATGGCTTAACACATAAATCAATTTTAATCGACAGGCACTTAATGGCGATTATATTGCAAAACCTTGGCGAAGCTTTTCTTAATCTTAACCAGGTCGACTCGGCAGAATACTACCTTAAAATATGTGATATAGCCTCAAAAAAGGATAACTTAACTGATATAACCGGCCCAACACAACGCGACCTTGGCGAAGTACAGGAAGGCAAAGGCAATAAAGATGTAGCACTTAAATATTTCAGGACCGCAGCGGCACTTAGCATTATAAACGACGACGTGGAAAATTTAAGTATAGCCTACCTTAGTACGGCGAGGCTATACCATAAATACAAACTCCAGGATTCGGCCGAGTATTATGCTAAAAAAGCGTTGGAAACAGCAGCGGCAGGTAAATTTGAGCAGGATGTGCTCAACGCCGGCCAGGTGCTATATACTTATTATGACGAGGATAACAATTTACCGCTGGCATACAAATATTTCAAACTAACAACCGCTGCCCGCGACAGCCTGTACAGCGAGGACCGGGTAAAGCAATTGCTATCAATTGATTTTGACGAAAAACAGCGCCGGGAAGACATAAAGAATGCACAACTGCAATACCAGGATAAAGTGCGCATGTATATATTTATAGGCGGCCTGGCTATATTGTTATTGATAGCAATTGTTTTTTGGCGAAATGCACGGCAAAGGAAATCGGCAAATAGCCTGCTCCAAAAACAAAAGGAAGAAATAGAGTTTGCGCTGGCAAAATTACAGCTTACGCAATCGCAGCTCATCCAGTCGGAAAAGATGGCCTCGCTCGGTGAGCTTACGGCCGGCATAGCACATGAAATTCAGAACCCGCTAAACTTTGTGAATAATTTTTCAGAGGTAAATTCAGAAATGATAGATGAGCTGAAAGCAGAACTAAAGATCGGCAATATAGCAGATGCCCTGGTATTGGCAAACGAAATTCAGCAAAACGAAGATAAAATCAGCCATCATGGCAAACGCGCCGATGCCATTGTAAAAGGCATGCTGCAGCACAGCCGCGCCAGCAGTAACGTTAAAGAACCTACCGATATTAACAAGCTGGCTGATGAATACCTGCGCCTGGCCTATCATGGCCTCAGGGCTAAGGATAAAACCTTCAACGCCGAACTGGAAACTGATTTTGGCGACAATTTGCCTGGCATAAATGTTGTGCCGCAGGATATTGGCCGTGTACTGCTTAACCTTTTCACTAATGCTTTCTATGCCACACAGCAAAAGCAGAAACAGGATTTACCCGGCTATAAACCAACAGTAAGCGTTGCCACAGTTACAAAAAACAATGAGGTTATTATAACCGTAAAGGATAACGGCAACGGCATACCCGATGGGGTAAAGGATAAGATCATGCAGCCGTTCTTTACTACAAAGCCTACCGGGCAAGGTACGGGGCTCGGATTATCATTAAGTTACGATATTGTGGTAAAGGGCCACGGCGGAAAAATAGATGTTAAAAGCGAAGAAGGGGATTATACGGAGTTTATTATTGCAATACCAGTTTAAAAAATTACATAAAAAAGATCATGAAAATTTTAGTTGTTGATGACGAAGCCGATGTTCAACCCTTATTTTTACAACGTTTCCGGAAAGAAATAAAAAATCACGAGATCGAATTCGATTTCGCGCTTTCGGGCGAAGAGGCGCTGGAATATTTAAAAGAGAAACACTCCGAAATAGTACTCATCCTGTCAGACATCAACATGCCGGGTATGAGCGGTATAGAACTGCTGTCGCGGATACGGCATGAATATGAAGTACCTCCGCCGGTTGTAATGATGATAACCGCTTATGGCGATGATGAAAACCGCAGCCAGGCCATGAATAACGGCGCTAATGATTTTTTAACTAAACCGCTTGATTTTAACTTACTAAAAGAGAAACTTAAACTATTGGAGTAATAATGGCAAAAATATTAGTAGTTGACGATGAGGCCGATCTGGAACTGCTGGTTAAACAGAAATTCAGGCGTAAAATAAGGGAAAATGAATACGAGTTTGTTTTTGCCTGCGATGGCGAAGACGCGCTTATAAAAATAGAGGAAAACCCCGGCATTGATGTTGTACTAAGCGATATAAACATGCCCAGGATGGATGGGTTAACCCTGCTTACCCATCTAAAAGCCAATAATCCTGTACTGAAAGCGGTGGTAGTTTCTGCCTACGGTGATATGCAAAACATCCGCACTGCCATGAACCGTGGCGCATTTGATTTTGTGTGCAAGCCGGTTGATTTTGCAGACCTGGACATCACCATAGAAAAAACGGTTAATTACGTACGCGAAATGCAGGAAACCTTAAAGGCCATAAAGGAAAACAATATACTTAGAATGTATGTCGATGAGAATGTGCTCAACTTTATGACTCACAAGGAATTTGAAAACAGCCTGCTTAAAAATGAAGTACTGGAAGCAACCGTAATGTTTATTGACATTTGCGGCTTTACCGCAATAACCGAGCAAACGCCCGCCAACGAAGTGGTTAAACTGCTTAACGGCCTGTTTGATAAAATGGTGAAGGAAATAATAGCCCAGGGCGGCCATGTTGACAAGTTTATGGGCGATGCTATTATGGCGGTTTACCGGGGCGAATATCATATAGACAGGGCCATCGATACCGCTTTGGCTATAAGGGAACAAATTAAAAACGAAGGCGCCATACAAACCGGCGAACATACTTATAAGCCTGAAATATCCATCGGTATCAATTCGGGTGAGATGATTTCGGGCAACATTGGTTCGGCATCGTTAAAGCGGTTGGATTATACGGTTATCGGCGATACCGTCAATACGGCCCAGCGTTTACAGTCTGCGGCAAAAGCCGGCCAGATCATTATTAGTGAAGAGCTTTACAAAAAAGTAAAAGAATCATTTAGTTGCGAGATGATAGGCGAAGCGATTTTAAAAAACAAAACCAAGCCGGTGGTAATTTACCAGGTGCTGGAATAACCTTAATGGTCGTTCCTGGCGCGTTTTTTAAGTACGCCGCCGGCTGCCTCTTTAATGGTACTGGTAAAAATAAATGCTTTCGGGTCGATATCATAAACCAAGTTGCGTAAGCGCCTTACTTCCAGCCTTGTTACCACTGTAAACACTATATCAACCGGGTGGCTGATGTTAAAGCTCTGTTTCAAATAGCCGCGCTCGCCTTTGTAAACGGTAATACCGCGCCCCAGGTCCATCACCAGCGCTTCTTTAACTTTTTCGCTTTCGGCAGAAATTATGGTTACGCCGGTGTATTCCTCAACCCCCTCAATCACAAAGCTGATCGTCCGCGAGGCTGCATAGTATGTAAGAATAGAATATAACGCCGTTTGCAGGCCCAACTCTATCCCCGCAATGAGGAATATGACGATGTTTATACCCAAAATAAGCTCGCTGATGGTAAAGCTGATGCGTTTACCGGTATAAAGCGCCAAAACCTCTATACCATCCAGTGCGCAGCCGCCCCTTATGGCCATCCCCACCCCTATCCCCATAAAAACACCGCCAAAAATAGAAACCAGCAGCTTATCTGATGTGATGGTATGGTAAGGAATATAATGCAGGCAAAGCCCAAGGAATATTACGGCAATAAATGTGCGTATGGCAAACGCACGGCTTACCTGGAATGCGCCCATGATGATCAACGGAATATTTACGACAACAATTACCCAGGCAATATTCAGATCATAAATCTCCTGCAGCAACAGGGAGATACCGGTCATCCCCCCGTCGAAGAATTTATTGGGTATTAAAAAACTCTTCAGTGCAAAGCTGCAAAACAAAATCCCAACCAAAGTATAAAACGTGTCGGTGACCCAGTGTGGCAGTTTAAGTCTTTTCATCGTTGTAAAGTTACTTCAATTCGGCCTTTATCAATTGTAAATTCTGCTCTTTTTTAGCAGCCCTTTCGGCGCATGCACTTTTGGTAAAATATTTATGTTTTTCAAGGAAATCAACCTGTTTTAAATTCCACTCATCCCTGGTCATCATATTTCCTGATGAACAAAGCTCATTAAATAACCTTTCTGACTTAACAAAAAAGTCATCGCGGCCCAGGTAATCAAGGTCGGCATCGGCCAATATTTCACCCAAGTGGTCTTGAGGGGTTTGGGGTAATCTTGTGGCCATTATTATGCCGCATATTTTTTCAATTTCTCCGGGGGTATAATCATAAGCCGGGAGCGTTTCCCTTGCAATTTCGCACGATATCATTTCATGGCCGTCGCTCTTTTTTATCTGCCCTGAATCGTGAAGCCAGGCGGCAGTAATCAGCAATTTCATATCACCCTCATCAACGCCTTCCAGCCTGCCTAAGCGGTCGGCGGCATGGTATACGTCCATAGTGTGGTTTACATTATGGTAACAAAGATTTGCGGGTAGCCCTTTTTCCAACAGGCCGATAATATGATGGCCGGCCTCTTTAAATTGCATTCAAATTATTTGTTTAGCTATGAATGCTCAAATTAAATATTTTGGAGAGATAATATGCCAGGATTTATAAAATAAAATCAGCAACCAAACTGCCGCAAATGATGATCGGCGTGTTTATAAGCCAGGTACCCGACCTGTTCTCTTGTCATTTTTCCGAAAAAACTATGGAAGAAAACCGGGTTTGAAAAATGAGCATACCCGTTGATCAAGGCTACCCACTTCATTTTTTCGGATGGAATATCGCCTGTGGTTTCTTTTATCCGGAGTTCGGGAAGCGTGGGGGTATTACGGCCCAAAGGGGCATCATCCTTTGTCAACTTTTTTAAAGCCATTTGCCCAAACAAACGGCCAATGAATGCCTGCTTGTTTATTTTACCACTTTGTACCCATTCATCCCACAGCGTGCAGTGCTTCAGCGCCTGGTAAACGTTCATTTTGCCCCATTGCGCCGCGCTGTTTTCATTAAGCGTGGTTAACCGACTGGTCAATTCATCCCTGGTTGCCGTATCAAATACTGATTTCATTGCTATTTAAACTGAGGAGCTAAATTACCCGATAAATACTTATAAAACAGGGCAGTTCGGGACAATTTAAATGGCCGGACAAGACAAAGAAAATATATTGTGTGCATTTTGTGATGCGCGATTCTTTAATTGCCGTAGGAAATAATATATGGATAACTATATTTAAATTTTCTTATCGTTATGTTAAAAATCCTGTCAACCCTGGTTATTGTCTTTTCATTTGTAACTACCATTGCCTATAGCCAGGATACCATCACCGTCTATCCCAATAAATCGATAAAAACCGTGTCGACACTAACAACAGGTGCCTGCCTGGAAGATGTAAACCACGAGATTTACGGTGGCTTATACAGCCAGGTTGTATTTGGCGAAAGTTTCCAGGAACAGCCCATGAAAATTGATGCTGGTGGATTGTCTGGTTTTGTCAGTTGTAGTTCACCCCGCGATCAATTACGTAATCAATCACCCATCCGCTCCTGGCAGCCGGTTAAAAAAGGTAATGCTGCCGGGATATTCAGCATAGATACCATACATCCGTTTGTCGGTAAGCAAAGCCAGCGGATCAGTTTTTTAAATGGTACCGGCAGCATTGGGATAGAGAATCGCGGCCTGAACCGGGAAGGTTTATCTATCCGGGGGCAAAAATCTTACGACGGTATCATTTACGCAAAGTCCGGCAAAAAAACACCGCTTTATATCTCCTTAGAAAATGCCGACGGCACTGTTACTTATGCCTCAACCAACTTTTTGATTAATGGGAATGGGTGGAAGAAATATTCTTTCAAGCTAACACCATCACAAACCGCGTCAAATGCCCGGCTTTCCATTACCCTAAATAAACCCGGCGTAATTGAACTGGGCTACGTGTTTATGCAACCGGGAAGCTGGGGCCGGTATAAAAACTTACCGCTGCGTAAAGATGTTGTGGACGGCTTATTGAAAGAAAAAGTATCAGTGCTGCGTTATGGCGGCAGCATGACCTTGTCTGACAGTTACCGCTGGAAAAGCATGATCGGCCTGCGGGAAAAGCGCCCACCTTATCAAAATTGTTGGTACCCGTACGAGAGTAACGGCTGGGGGATCATCGATTTTATGAATATGTGCGAAGCGATGAACATTGCCGCCATTCCCGATTTCGACAGCAACGAAACAGCCACAGATATGGCCGACTTTGTAGAATACGAAAACGGCGGGCCCAACACCAAATGGGGCAAAAAACGCATAGCCGACGGCCATCCTGCTCCTTACCATTTAAAATACCTGGAGTTGGGTAACGAACAATTTAACGATGCCAAACTGACCGCGCAATTTAAGTTATTGTCTGATGCGATTTGGGCCAAAGATCCATCTATCCAGATCATCTATTGCCTGAGCGACCACACCCGCGAAGATATTAACGGCAATATCACATACCTTAAACAAACTATATTGCATTGCCGCCAAAACGGTCACCAGGCCTGGTTCGATGTTCATATCTGGAATAATGAAGCAAGCGAACCCGATCTGAAAGATTTTGTCTACGCCGAAGAACAGCTGAAATCGGTAACATCGGTTAAACATTTTAAACTCTGCATTTTTGAAGAGAACGGTAATAACGCCCGCATGCAGCGCGCTTTAGGGCACGCCAATGCCATTAACCGCCTGCAACGGTTAGGGTATGACGTTCCAATAGTTTGCGCCGCGAATTGCCTGCAGGTTGATAAGCAAAATGATAACGGCTGGGACCAGGGCCTGCTGTTTTTTAACCCTGCATTTGTTTGGGGCCAGCCATCCTACTATGTAACCCAAATGATAGCCGGCAATTACCTGCCAATAACCATCAAATCTGAATTTGAAGGAAAGAGTGATACACTTGATATTACCTCCCGCAAAAGCGCCGATGGTAAAACAATTACGTTGCAAGTGGTGAACCGCAAAGCTATACCGGTTAACACCAGGGTACTTTTAAGCAGTTATAAAGGCCCGGCAAAAGTTACCATTACGACATTAAAGAGTGATAGCCTGAACGGTACAAATACCGCTGAAGAACCAGGGAAAATCGCCCCTATAGAACAATTTTTGGTAATGAAGGGCGACAACTGCAATTATACTTTTGCGCCATATTCATTTACCATAATGAAGTTTGAAAAATAATAATTACTAATGAAAGAAGCCGGCCATCATACCGAATTACAGGAAATAAAGTCGCACATCCATTCCCTCAGCGGAAATGTGCCGCTACATCGCAAAGAATCTAAACGCAGCTATTCCTTTTCGCCCTCGACATTCACAAAACAACTGGCTATATGGGACGAGCTGTGGCATTTTGAAAATAGTTTCTGGCCCAGGCTGCATGCTTATTTCTTTTTGGAGCGCCATCTAAAAAAGGAAAGCGAGCTGCGCGAAATGTGGCCCGTGATTGTCCGCTGGCAGGACCAGGTGGATGACTGGGGGCTTTGCGATGCGCTGGCAAAAATATACACCAAAATATTGGTGGTAATGCCCGAAGAGGTTTATAGCCAGCTAAAAGTATGGAACAGCGACGAAAACCTGTGGAAACGCAGGCAATCGGTAGTTTCGCTGCTTTATTATAGCCGTACAAAAAAGAAATATCCCTCATTTGAAGAAGTCAAACAATTAATTGAACCTTTGCTGGCCGACAAAGAATACTATGTGCAAAAAGGCGTCGGCTGGTCGCTGCGCGAGATGCGTAATGTGTACCCGACTGAAACGCTGGCCTGGCTAAAGCTCCATATCAAACAAGTAAGTGCTATTGCGTTTACTATTGCTATTGAGAAACTGGATGAAGCGGCTGTTAGGGAGCTTAAGGCAATTAGGAAAATGAAATAATAATAAAACATGTCATGCTGAATGAAATGAAGCAACTTTGCCCATGCATCGCGGACTATACATAGCGTGTTAGGCATAGTTCAAAGGTTCTTCGCTGTCGCTCAGAATGACAGGAAGATTTGATAGGCTACGAGTGCCTACAGAAACGCATTAACCCAATTCAAAATTTCTTCTTCTCAATAATCGCCATAAAGCCATTTCTGAATTTTTCGCTCACAGGGATCCGCTTATCCGCTATATAAATATGGTTATCCTCAATTTTGTTAAGCTGTTTGTAGTTGATGATATAAGAGTTATGTACCCTTATAAAAGGGAGTTCCAATTGTTCCTCAATGTCCTTTAACCGGCGGTATATCAATAGCTGCTCTTCGCGGGTTACCAGCTTTACATAGTCTTTCTCGCCTTCAAAATACAGGATGTCCTTCAATATTATTCTTCTTAACACCTTCCCTGACTTCACGAAAAAGAAATCTTCATTCGGTTCGGCAATTAACGCTTGCCCCGGTTCGCTTTTTAAGAAATGCTGCTCTATTTTTTGTACCGATGCCAGGAAGCGTTTTAAGGTGATAGGTTTTAAAAGGTAATCGATTGTTTGAAAAGCATAGCTTTCGGCAGCATATTCGGAATAAGCAGTGGTGAAAACAATTTTGGTACGCGGTGGCAATAGAGCGGCCAGCTCCATACCCGTTAGTTGCGGCATGTTGATATCCAGAAAAATAAAATCAACCTGGTTTTTCTTTAAAAACGACAATGCTTCCAGCGCATCATAACACTTAGCTTTTAACACCCATTCTGTACTTTGGTTAATGAGCAGTTCCAGCAGGTTAACAGCGTGGGGTTCATCATCAACAATTATGCAGTTTAAACTCATAAAAGCGGGATTGTTAAAGATGCAGTATATACTTCCGGGCCTTCATCAATACTAAGGTCAAAGTTTGAATCGTATAACATCTTAAGCCGTTGGGTTAAGTTAGCTATTCCAAAACCGTTAGGCTTGTCAGTTACTGCGTGTTTAAATTTACTATTGTTTGTTTTAAAATGCAGGTGACCATCCTTTTGCACCAGTGAAATAGTTATCCGGTTGTGCTTGCGCGACTTGTCGATCCCGTGTTTGAAAATATTTTCGATAAATGTCATGAGTAGCATTGGCGGGATACGTAGTTCGGGGTTGTAGGCTTTCTCGAAATTAATATCAGCGCCATGCCTGATGCGGATCCTTTCGAGCGCCATATAGTTTTCAATAAATGCCACTTCGGTGGCCAGCGGCACAACATCCTTTGGGCTTTCATCAACAAAATAACGCATAATATCCGAAAGCCGCTCTATTAACCCTGCCGACGAAGGATCAACCTTGTAAACCTGGTAATAAATATTATTAAGCGTATTGAACAGGAAGTGCGGCTGCACCTGCGATTTAAGCAAATTAAGCTCGGCCTGGCTTTTTTGCAACAGGATTTCCTCTGTCTGTTGTTTTAAAGTGAAATAGGCAATGGCAATGCGAAAAACCAGGCTAAGGACATAGATCAGGATTAAACCAGGGACATAAGCCAGTAAAGCAAGAAAATCAACCGGTGCTTTTTTTGCCAACAGAAAATATTGGTAAAGGATAATGCCCGCGTAACCCTTTAGCATTCCTGTTAAAATTAAAAAGATCACTACTGAAATAGCGTACCATACGAACCTTCTCTTTTGATAAAATACCGGGTATAAAAACAGGATATTCCCGTAAATAATGATTGCATATGTTGTTGCGTTGACTACCGTATTAATGACAGATTCCAGCAGGCCAAGCATCGGTAGCAACGAAAAAAATATCAGCAACAACACGGCTGTCCATATCAGCACCTGCAGCTGGGTAGTACTGAGTGCCTTCTTCCATAACTTCATGTTCAAAAATACTAACCTTTTACATCTTCATTCGCTATTTTATACCGTTGGGCCATTATTCTCTGCAATTGCTTTAAAAATTAAGACGGTTGATAAAAAACCTTGAAAAACCTATATGTCGAATAAATAGCATTCTTCGTTGGAAATAAAAGCCGCCTCGTCGAATAGATTATTGAAGCCGGTTTGCAAAAAACACCTTTGATCATCAAAAATTAACTAAAAAGTTATGAGAACATTAAAATCAATACTGGCAGGTATCGCTTTGCTTTTTATTTGTGTAGCGGCAAATGCAATTACTAAACCTACTACAGGCAAACTAACCAGGGACGAGGTTTTAAAAATATACATCGACGCAACTACCAATGGTAATGCCGGCAAATTGGACAACGTTTTGGCCGACGATCTGCAATTTTATCTCCAACGGGGTGATTACGTTAACACACTCGACAAAACTGAACTGATTGATTATGTGAAAAACAATACGACACCTGATCCATCGGTTAAAACTACTACAACTATTATGCGGGAAGATGATAATTCTTCGGTAATAAAAGTTGTATTTAAGTACGACGGCTATTCGCGTACTGACGAGGTAACGCTTAACAAAACCTTTGGGTGGGTAATCACTACAGTAGCCTGCGTATTTATGTAGTTGCCGCTGATCAAATTCCTAAAGCGGATATCCAGAGTATTTTGAAAATTAATTATCTAATCACTTAATAAATAACCCCATCATGAAAAAAGTAACCCTATTGTTTACGGTCCTGGCATTGGTTTTTGTCAGCAGCTCAGTATTCGCTCAATTTACGCAATCACAAATGGTAGCCGAATGGCAGCGGGCAAAATTATACACCAAATCCTACCTGGATGCCATGCCCGAAGATGGTTACGGTTTTAAACCAACGCCGGAGATCCGCTCGTTTGCGCAGCAAATGCTTCATTTAGCGGATGCCAATTATGTTTTTGCTACTGTGGCAAGTGGTAAGCCAAATCCTATTGGTGAAACACTTGCCACTCATGATATGAATGAAAAAACACCGTCACCGACGAAGGAAGCTACTATAAAAACGGTAATGGATAGCTACGATTGGGTAATAAGTACACTTCAAAATATGACGCCCGATCAAATGAGTGAAACCATAAAGTTTGGCAAGCATGATATTACCAGGAGCGGAATATACGGCAAGGCATTTGAACATCAAACCCATCAGCGGGGCCAAACCACCATTTACCTGCGTTTAAAAGGCGTAGTACCGCCGGCGGAAGTGCTGTTTTAGTTAAGCCCTCCGTGTTATGGCCATAGGCGGCCATAAACAAAATAGAACCATGACTTTGAACCAGGGAAATCGCTTTTAAGATTTAAAAGAGCCGAATATTCAAATATTTAGGCTAAAGCCCGGATTGACCGATGAATCAAACCGTTGGCTAAAGCCAAACGGCAATAAATTTTATCGTTGCCGTCCCATTTATGGGGCGGATAACTATTAAAGTCGCATTGGCTTTAGCCGAATATTTTAAAAGCGATTTCCCTGGACTTTGAACGAACCATACACAAAATACCAACCATTAGAACAAAAAATCAAATGAAAAAAGTATTCGTTATTCTCGCAGTGCTTACTTTTTCGAAAATGAGTTATGCACAAAGCATGCAGCGGGCTTCAGACACTGCCGCCATCAAACAAACCATTAACACGCTATTCGATGCCATGCGTAAAGGCGACAGTACTTTGCTCAGGTCTGTTTTCTCAAGAAGTATGATACTGCAAAGCATTTCGACTGACAAAAATGGAAAACCCGTATTATCAACTGACAATGTAGATGGTTTGGTAAAAGATATCGGCACACCCCACCCAGAGGTTTATGATGAAAGGGTTGTTTATGATGCTATAAAAATTGACGGCGACCTTGCCTGCGTTTGGGCGCCTGCCAAATTTTATGTTGGTAAGCAATTCGACCATTGCGGTGTCGATGCTTTTCAGTTGATCAGAACTGCGGATGGCTGGAAGGTGTTTTCTCTTGTGCATACCACGCGACAGGATAATTGTATTCCGTAGGTTTATTTAACTTCTCCAAACCCTTTGCTGCGTTAGTTGGCCTTATTAAATCTCAGTTATAAATTAATTATTAAAACAAAAAGTCAAATGAAAAAAGTACTCACTATTCTCACAATACTTATTTTTTCAAAAATGAGTATTGCACAAAATATCCATGGGAGTTCGGATACTACTGCCATCAAACAAACCATCAACACCCTCTTGGAGGCTATACGTATAGGCGACAGCACTTTGTCAAGATCTGTACTCTCAAAAGATATGATAAAGCAAAGGATCTCAAATGATAAGAATGGGAAAGCAATGTTGTCAACTAAAAATTCAGGTGATTTAGTAAAAGTAATCGGCACACCCCACACAGTGGTTTATGATGAAAAGATTGTTTATGATGTTATAAAAATTGACGGCGACCTTGCCTGTGTTTGGGCACCTTACAAATTTTATCTTGGCGATCAATTCAGCTATTGCGGTGTTGATGTTTTTCAGTTAATGAGAACTGCGGATGGCTGGAAGGTGATTTATATTATGGATACCGAGCGAAAGGATAATTGTATTCCGTAGGTTTATTTAACCCAAAAATCAACTCGTGGCTTACTGGTTGGTTCGTCTAATTTCGACGCAATATAGAAGGAACATATGAAAAGTTAAGTTGTGTATTATTCAACTGAAATTATGATTATTAAAGAAAGCTTATAATATTAACAAAATATGATGACAAAAATATTAAATGCGCCAGGTGCGAGCCTTTTTATCTGCAAGTGTGGCGCAGCCATCACAAACCCTGATCAAAAGCGTTGAAAAATATCAAAAATGACACATTTTCAATCAAAATAAGTGCCCAGGCGACGAAAGCCGCCTTATTTTGACATCTTTGTTTCGTGTGTCAAAATGCATTTCCACACGCCGTCTTTCCAGAACCAAACATCGGTTTGACGCTCTGTCACGTCGAAGGCTTTGCCCTGGAATGTGCCTGATAGTTCAACTTTCGTTGTCACCACTGCGGTATTTCCGTACAAACGCACCCTGGGTTCCGAAAGCGAAAATGTCTTTCGCGTCAGGTAACCCGACTTTATTCCATCCGGGAAGATCGAAGGGCCCTCGCCTATGCCACCCGTTGTAGCAATAACAGCCCAATCTTTGTCCAGCATGCGTACAATTCCCGCAGTGTCATTATCCCGCATCGCCCTTGCTAATTCCTGGTCAGCAGCCAGCGCACTTTCTGCTGTAGGCCCAATCGCAGGTATCACTTTATCTACAGCCCCCAGCATCTCTATTGGTGCCATCAGCAAGCCAAATACAATTACTACAATCAGGCGGCTCATTATGGCCCGCATCAATTTTTCGGAGTATAATAAATATGATCTCATGATTTATATAATTTAAAATTTTATCAGCATGCTTTTAATCGCCAGCATCTAATTGCTAACCTCCAATATTTCACAATAAAGCTATTGCCTTAAAATAGATTTTAAAAGGGTCTAAAAAGACATTATACGGGGGTATTTACGCCAATTGCCTCGTGTCATTGGCCATCAGTCATTTGTCGATGATGATAATCGGCGACCGTGCCTGCGTTTGGGCACCTTACAAATTTTATCTTGACGATCAATTCAGCCATTGCGGTGTTGATGTTTTTCAGTTGATGAAAGCTGCGGATGGCTGGAAGGTGATTTATATTATGGATACTGAGCGAAAGGATAATTGTATTCCGTAGGCTTATTTAACTTGTTAACTGCGATAATGACGGGCAAGCCACAGGTGCTAAAGCTTCTCATGCTCTGCTAACATGTAAGAGCTATGTAAATTGGGGTACCATCGGGGCAACTAAAATTACATCAATAAACCCCGGCGAACCACAATAATTACCGCACCGGAGTATAATAATTCCCACAAAATATGCTCATACAGCAACCTAACTTTTCTAAGGAAAAAAACAGTGTTATTAAATTTGGAAATTTAAGATCTATTACTTTATATTTGTAAGTATTAAGACTTTATAATATAAACTAATGAAAAAATATCCTATAAGGTGTCCTGTTACGGCTTATTTAAGTATAATTGACGGTCATTGGAAACCATTACTTCTTTGGCATTTACAAACAAAACCGTTGCGTTTTAAAGATATTCTGTCACGTGTCCCGGACATCTCGACCAGGGTACTTACAGAACAACTTAATGAAATGGAAGAGGATAACCTGATTAGCCGCAAAGCCTACAATGAAACACCTCCGAGGGTGGAGTATGAATTAACTGATTGCGGCAGGACCTTATTACCGGGTATAGCCACGTTACGCGAGTGGGGTCTGCAGTTTTTAAAGGAAAACAAACACGCCATTCATCCCGATAGCGAATGGAATCAAAAAATTCTTGAGGTACTATAAAATTAAAATCACAAAGCCGGCGCCACGCATCTGGTTCCTGGTTGCCAGCGAAAAAATACAAGCAAATGAAAAAAATTGAACCTATACAATCAGCCAAATTATCTGTTTCGCCGGGGCCTTTTAGCACAGGCGTAAAAGCCAACGGTTTTTTATTCTTATCAGGCCAGGTGGGCATTGACCAGGACGGTAAACTGGCTGATGATTTTGATCTCGAGATAAGGCAGATATTTAAAAATATCGATGCTGTTCTGACGGAACAAAAGCTGACGTTCGACAACATCGTGAGCGTGATGATATATTTAAAGGACATGCAGAATTTTAAACCCCTTAACGATATCTATAAAACTTACTTTAACGGCTATTATCCGTCAAGGACCTGTATCGCGGTTTTAGAACTACCGTTAAAAGCTAATGTTGAAATGACTATTACCGCCTTAACCAACGACTGATTATGCCTGTTGTTACATTTACTTTGCTGAAAGGTCAGCCAGCCGCCCTGAAGACCAAACTTGGCCATGCTGTCCATCTCGCGCTGGAAAATGCCGGCGTTCCCAAGGCCGACAGATTTCAGCGGTTCCTGGAACTGGATAAGGAAAATTTCAATTATGACCTTCATTATCCGGACCTGGCAGAGCCGCGCACAGATCGTTTTGTCCTGGTGGAAATACTTTTTTCAGTCGGGAGAAGTGTTAAAATTAAACAAAAGATACTGTTTGATATGCTTGAACATTTGCAGGCTGCCGGCATATCTTCAAACGACATTATGGTTAGTTTTCAGGAAACGGCCTGGGAAAATTGGTCATTTGCCAATGGGCAAATTCTTCATAAATAGTTAAGTTTAATTAACCAAACTAATGAAAACAATGAAAACAATCGGACTGATCGGCGGAACGGGCTGGCTTTCCACGATAGATTATTACCGCATCATTAACCAGGAAGTGAACTGTGCATTGGGAGGCCTGCATTCCGCTAAACTATTACTCTATTCGGTTGATCTTGATGAATTCAAAACCCTTGCTGATGCAGGCGCGTGGGAGAAGTTAACAGAGTGGTATGCAGGCATTGCGCAACAGCTGCAGACCGCCGGGGCAGAAGCGATTGTGCTTTGCGCCAATACGCCGCACCTGATCGCTACGGAACTGGAACAATTTGTACAAATTCCCATTATCCACATCGCTGACGCGACGGTGAGCGAACTGCACTCACAAAACATCCGCAAAACCGCATTGCTGGGAACTAAATTTACGATGGAAGCGGCATTTTTTAAGGATAAACTTTTAGAGCAAGGTATTGAGGTGATGATCCCCGATGCAGATGAGCGGCAGTTCATTCATCAAACGATATTTGAGGAACTGGACAGGGGCTTACTGCTAACGGAAACAAAAGTGCGTTATCTCGGCATTATTCAAAACCTAATCGAAAAGGGCGCCGAAGCCGTCATTTTAGGCTGTACAGAAATCCCGCTGCTGATTAAGCCCGAAGATTGCACGGTCCCGGTTTTCGATACCACGCAGATTCACGCCAAAGCCGCCGCCAGGTTCGCATTGACCTAATCAACATGAAAAAGAGCATACATACTGAACAAGCTCCCCAACCCGTAGTCTCGAACTGCCTGTTATTGCTCATAAATCTAATTAAATCTCATCATGGAAACCGTTTATATTATTGGCGCCGGCGCTATCGGCAAGGTATTGGCCGTTTGTTTGAGTAACGACGGAAAGAAAGTCGTCTTACTGCGCGGCAGCGTGGACAACGGCGAAAGCCACAAGCAAAACATCCGTGTGATGCTCCCTTTACAGGAAATAATTGAGGCGGAAGTAACGATTGATACGCTTAGCAACTACCGCAGTTTGGAAGGGTTGGTGGTGCTATGTAATAAATCTTACGGCAATCCGGCTTTGGCTGATGCTTTAAAAGACAAAATTGGCTATTCCCCCGTTGTACTTTTGCAAAATGGATTGGGTGTGGAGCAAGCGTTTATGAACTTTCCGTCTGTTTACCGTTGTGTGCTTTTCGTCACCAGCCAGCCAATCTCAGATACGAAGCTGAGCTTTAAGCCGGTAGCTGTATCGCCCATCGGAAACGTCATCGGCGGTGACGAAACTTCTCTTGGCCATATCGCCGGTTTACTTAATACCCCGTATTTTGGATTTAGAGCTGAGCGTGATATTCAGCCTGTCATCTGGAAAAAGGCCATTATTAATAGTGTGTTCAATTCGGTTTGCCCCCTGCTTGAAACAGACAACGGCATCTTTCACCGGAACCCGCAGGCTTTGCAAATTGCGGAAAGTTTAGTCGCGGAATGTTTGTGCGTAGCGGAAGAACAAGGCATTCATCTTAACCGGGCAGAGGTAATGGAAAGCCTCTTGCTGATCAGCCGCGCTTCGGACGGGCAATTTATCTCCACCCTGCAAGACATCCGGAACCACCGGCCTACCGAAATAGCGACGCTCAACCTCGCCATTGCCGGAATGGCCGCAACGGAACAGGCTGTTATCCAAACCCGTTTGCTGGGTCAGTTGATCTTATTAAAATCTCAGTTATAAATTAACCGCTAAAACAAAATCAGTATGCCATTAATCACTTTAAAAGTAAGCGGCCAGGAAGACCCGGCTTTAGCTGAACAACTCGCAAAAACAATCACTGACCTCACAAAAGATGTTTTAAACAAGCGGCCCGAAGCCATCACAGTTATCGTATCATTTGTACCGAACCATCTCTGGTTTATTAATTCGGTATCCCTGGCTGAATTAAAAACAAAAAGTTTTCATCTTAACATCAAAATCGCAGATTCTACTAACCTGAAAATTGACAAGTCGCGGTATATCGAAGCCGTACATACGTCATTGTCCTCACTTTTGGGAGGCGTTCATCCCGTGAGTTATACCGCTATTGAGGAAATGAAAGCCGATGCGTATGGCTATGAAGGGTTGACAGTAGAATATAAATACATCAATAGCCAAAAGAAGTAAAATGTTCTATGTGAGCGTATGCCGCTGTTCTTAGCGCATACGCTCACATTTTCTCACATTAATAGCCCTTTGTATACCCATAAACAAAGGCTATTAAAATACCTGCCAATCATATTTTTAAGGGTGCCTGCCTGTTATCATACACTTATTTTATACCGTTGGGCCACTATTCTCTGCAAATGCACCAAAAATTCAGACGGTTGATTAAAAACCCTTGAAAAACTTACACGTCGAATAAATGGTGTTCTCGGTTAGGAATAAAAGCAACCTCGTCGAAAAGATTATTGAAGCTGATTTGTAAAACACACCTTCGACCATCAAAAAACTACAATGAAATTACTTCAATTAAAAATAGCGGCAATCGGTTTAATAATGCTGATTGCTGTTAGAGGCTATGGCCAGCAAAGTATAAAAATATCCGGAACACTAACCGATTCGCTTACGCATGAGGCTATCGCGTTTGCGACGGTAGCTTTATCAAATCAGCAAACCAAAGCCCCTGTTAAAGGGACCCAAACCGATAGCATTGGTAATTTCGTGCTTGAAAATGTGCCTGCCGGGACGTTTAACCTGCGGGTAAGTTATGTTGGCTATAAAGATATCTTTAAACAAAATCTACTGATCAATTCCGCAAACGGAAATTTAAATTTAGGCGCGTTGCCAATGGCAGCATCAAAGAACAGCTTACTAAAAGAGGTTGCTATCATCGCCAAAAAGGAGGCACTACAAAATATCGATGGTAAAAAAGTATTTTCAGTTAACCAGAGCCTGGTAAGCAAAGGCGGTAATGCGGCTGATTTACTGCGGAACGTGCCAACCCTGCAAATTGATGGTAGTGGCAATGTTAGTCTCCGTGGATCCGCCAATGTTAAAGTGCTGGTTGATGGAAAACCTTCCATAATTGCGAATGGCGACATTACCCAGGTACTCCAATCGATACCGGCCAGCGCAATCGAAAGCATAGAAGTGATCCCCAATCCACCGGCAAATTACGACGCCAATGGCGAGGGCATCATCAATATTATTCTAAAAAAGAACAGCAGGCCAGGATTAAACGGCTCCGTAGATATTGGCGGCGGCACCCGCGAAAACTATAACGGCGATGCCAGCCTGGGTTACCAAAAAGGCAGGGTAAACGTATACGGAAACTATAGCTTAAAAAATGGAAATACTTTTAGCACCGGGACACAGCTCATTACTTATTTAAAGCCGGCTGACACGGTTGTGCATTCCAATGAAACCTTTCCATCCGTTACCCGGAATAAAATACAGTTTGTAAAAGCCGGCATTGATTATTCCCTTACACCCATGAGCACATTGGGCATATCCGCCGGCTTTAATTCGCGTAATATCCACCAGGATGGGTCGATAAATGTTAATAATTATTCTGCCGATAATTCACCTCTTGAGTCCTACAACCGCTATTATGCCGTAAATAATAATGGCAACAGCTATGAATTTGACCTCGACTACACCCAGCGATTTAAGAAACCTAAAGAGGAGCTTGCGTTCAACTTCGCCTACGCATACGGCAGTTTCAGAGATTACGAGCAATATACAACGCACTACAACCCTATTAATGATATGCAATCATCTCATATTGATACACCGTTAATAAATGATACCAGGCATAAGGCCACTAATTATAATATACAGGCTGATTATGTTTTACCGGTAGGCAAATCAGGACAATTTTCGGCCGGTTACCGCAGCCAGATCACCCTCGGCAATAATGACCAATATGCCTATAACGTTTTAAATACGGGCGAAACTCCCCTATATACATTTACCGATTTTTTCAGCAGCAATAGCCTGGTAAATGCCGTGTATTTGAACTTTAAGGACCAGGTGGGTAATTTCAGCTACCAGGCAGGCGTAAGAGGGGAAGATAGTCACCTTAACGCTACCTTTATGAGTTATAATGTAAATAACGTGTTATTTGCAGCCCCGGTAAAAGTGCCCGTAAAAGGAATATACCCAAGTGTGCTGCTCACGGAAAAGCTCGAAAACAACAGCCAATTACAGTTCACCTTTACAAAGCGGATCTCGAGGCCATCGGTACGGGAAGTCAATTCCACAACGGATTTTACCGACCCGTCAAATTACAACAAGGGTAACCCGGGCTTAACACCGGAAAGCGTTATCGACCTGGAATTAGATTATAATAAAACCTGGCAAAACATATCCTTTACCGGCGGCATCTATAACAACACCGTCAATAATGTAATTCAACATATCGAAACCGAGCCGGTTAATGATGAAGTAACTACAATCCCTGAAAATTTTAAATACTCCATTACCACCGGGCTGGAGTTGATTGGCCACTTTGACCTGATAAAAGGATGGGACCTTACCGCCAATGCCAATATTTTTGATAAGGATAATGCCGCAGCCCCGCAATATGGTATAACCGCTAATAACGGCATCAGCTGGAATGCGAACATCACCAGTAATGTAACACCAATACGAAGGTTATCTTTCCAGGTCCACGGAAATTATCGCGCAGCGGATAGGCTACTGGAGGATAAAAACCGCGCGGTTTTTGTAATGGACGCGGCTGCAAAATATGATTTCGCCGGAGACAGGGCTTCGCTGAGTTGCAATGCCAATAATATCTTCAACAGCCGGGCAGCGGCATTTTTTACAACCAGCAATTACCTGTTGATGAATTTTGAGCTGCGCAACATAAGTTCCAGGGCTACATTCACATTCTCCTATCGCTTCGGCTCGGGTTCCGATACTTCAAAACACAAACAAGTTAAGCGGATTGAGGATGCCTCGTAGAGACTGTCAAAAAATATCGTCAAACTGTTCATTTTGTGAACAGTTTGACGATATGCAAGTTATTGATATACAGCAGTTTTGATGTTCACGGCGTTCACGGTTTTTGGGTAACTTGCTGTATAATAACAGGTTGAGCGTTCACGCGAAAAAACAGCGTTCAACTTACTATTGAACATCCAAACTGTGCTCAATTTTATATCCCGGAATGACACAAATTACTTTAAAACTTTTCCTTCAATCGTTCTTTAGGTCAGTTGATAGTAAGCATTGGGAAGGCAGTGCTTATTGTTTTATATATTGACAGATTATTGAAAAATGATTCGTTCGACATTAAGAAAGCCCCAAATCTTTCAACCCGGGGCTATATATTTTATCTGTAACGTTTAGTTATTCAGGCTTTAAATAGCCGCCGCCGGCGAGCGTATAAGTTTTTGCCCCAAGCGATGAGTTGAGGGACGAGCTATAGTAAATAGTATACCCGTTGCCGGTTATGTTTGAAATGGCAGTGCCTGATATACCGGATGCATCAGAAAATGTGGTTAAAACGGAATTGCCTGTTACAGTCCATTTACTTGTAGCATCCAATGTTAAGGCTACATTGGTTACAATGCCTTTTAAGGTAGTGCTGCTGGTAAGGCTTGCTGCAAATGTTGTTTCTGTTGATGCAACCAGGTTACCGGTAAGCGTTTCGCCGCTTGCAGTAAAAGTTACGGCGCTTGAATCTGCAGCATAAATTATATCATCATCGCTTGCGCTGAATGCAGCGCTGTTTTCAGCGGTAATAACAGCAGTTTCGTTCTCAACGTAAATTGCAGGCCCGGCTGTTGCGGTCATACTGCCTCCGTTCACTACCAGCGTACCGGTAAAGCCTGATGCATCACCAGATTCGCTATGATAAATTTTTATACCATCAGGTTCACCGCTCATGGTAACATCATTCAGGGTAATAAAGTTACTGCCCTCAATTACACCGCCATCAGCAATTGCAGAAGTAATTGTCGCGTCTGTAGCCGTTATTGTACCTGTTGAATAAATACCGGCCGATAAAAACCCTGATGTTGAAACCGAACCGCCTGTAAAAGTAATTGTGCCCCCGCCCCTGTCGGTAGCAATACCGCTTGAAGATGCGCCCGATGTTTTAATAATAACATTAGTTGCTTTTATGGTGGCAGTTAAGGTAGCATCAATACCATGCGCACCGCTGTTAGCGGCTGTAATGGTATCGGCTGATAGTACAAGACTGGATCCTGAACCGGTTGCAAAAGCGCCATTAGCACCCGTGCCTGTGGATGTTATTGAACTGTTTGATAAGGTAATTGTGCTCCCGCCATTTGCCAGCACAGCGGCATTCAATCCAAAAAAACTGCTCGAATCTGTTGATGTGGTACTCCCGGTGGTGCTTATAGTACTATGGGACAAGGTGTACACACCATCATTGGCAACCCAAACGCCGGGACGGTCGGATGTAGATGCCGAATATGACTTATCAGTTTGGGTTACAGTGCCCCCGCTTTGATAATAGTAGCTGGTAGATGATGTTGATGTAGTAGTTGAAGAACTACTGCTTGAAGTTGACGTTGTAGTAGTTGTCGTTTCATCTTTTTTGCAATTTGTTAAAAAGGGAATAACGAGCAGGACCGATAGTTTGATTAACTTTTTCATGATACAATTATTTAATATTCAAAGATGTACCGATTGCAACAAGCCCATTACATACTGCCGGTAAAGCATGAATATGAATCGATGAAAAGATTTAATCAGAAAAGTAAGTCAATGATTTTCAACCAAAAAGACCTGCCAGGGCAGGCAGACGAGCGTCTGCACAAAACCCCGGACAGGTGACCCTAACTATTAACCCATTAACCGGTTTAGGCTTTTATTTTTGCAGGCAGATGATCTGCTCTGTATAACTGCTGTTATTTGTCCACGCGCTATCGTATATGGTTTTCTCATACGCCGTGAGCGATATTTTTCCGCATGGCGAGGTAGTGCCTGCTGTTGGGAAACTAAAGTTGCCGGAGAAATTGGAAGTTCCGTTAACCGAACCGCCAAAGCTGCTTACCAGCGAATAGCTCAGCAGGTGGGCGTCATATGCCAGGAATGATCCGGTGATAATATCGCCAACCTTGTAAAATGAGCAATTGCCCATATCGTCCACCTGTAATTTCACCATCGGCGACAGGTTATCCATTTGGATGTACTTGGTGAAAGTTCCCGCAACGCCTTCAATTTCCAGGTCTATCTGTAGCAAGTCGTTAGTACCGGGACTGAACCTGGCCAATACATTGTCGGTATTTTTATCAAACGTTTGGTAGTCGTAATAAAAATTCGAATCGGCCGATACGGTAGTGTACTGCACATACGGCGGCACATTTAACCAGCCCACAGCTACAAAATCATTATTCACATAGTATGAGGCCAGCGTACTTAAATCGGTTACCCTGATGCGATATTTATAACCCACAAACGAAGGCCCCTGTATTACAATTATACCGCCGAACGCGCTGTAATCATTAACGGCCACCTGGTTAAGCGCGAATTTTGCGCCCGGAATAGTTAATCCGTTTATATCGCTCACCTGGTTAACCGGTATGCCGCCTATAATGTTGAACAACGGTGCCAATACGCCCGAACCCACACCTGGTTTAACCTGTATGTAAGCATCCAGCCTGTTTCCCCAATAATCAAGTTGGTTGGCATCGGTTACCGACGGCGCTACACCCCATGACAGTACCGCGCGAATCTTTACCACTTCGGGATTTGAGCATAGCCTGCGCACCGTATTAAAATCAAAGGGCAGTACGGCGGCATATGACAGGCCTTCTTTTGGTATGTCGTTAATGTCATGCACGTTTACACCAGTTGTGCCCACATATTCCCATTGGCAGTTATTGTTCCAATCGGCCCAGAAAGCTACATACTCCAGGCTGCCGCTGGTGCACAGGTCGCCCGAGTAACCGGCAGATTGTTTTACCCTGAATGAAGCCACAAACTGTTCCAGGTTATAATCAAGGCCTATACTTTCCAGCTGTTCATAGGTTACGTTTGCATTGGTTTCACCGAGTTCCGCCAGTACCGTATTAAAGTCTATCCCCAGCTTGTTCCATATATCAATGTTTTTAGCTACCGCAGCAGTATCGTAGCTTTTCAAAAGCGGCAGTGCCTGCTGCAAGCCAAATCTCGCTGCCGATACCTCTTTACTGCCTTTATACAGTTCAGCCAGTTTGCTAAGCTCCAGTGGTTGGGTGGTTACTGTTGCTTTCGATTCTTCCAGCGCTTTTTCGCCGCCGGGCACCAGCTTCGCAGCATCGGCTAATTTCAGGGTTGGATGTAATAGCGTAAGCTGTACCACCTGGCCGAAAATGGGGGTTTTTATAATAAATTCACTTACCGGCTTTATCTGTATATAATCATCAACAGTGTTGCCCCATACTGATGAATAATTAGGATCATTCGCCGGGGGAATTGTATTCCACTCCAATACCGCCCTAATCTGCGGTAGCACGTGCACACTGCATTTATTGGTTTTTGGAGTGATTTTAAGCGATGCAGAATAACTGAGCGGCTTTTCGGGGTTTTTGGTGCAGTCGGTACCAGTGGGGATGTCATGCTCATTGACTGTGCTGTATCCCTGGTCTTGCCAGCCGCTTCCGTAGTTAAGGTAAAATCGCACAAAGGCATATGAGCCGGTGGTGCACAGATTGCCATTATAGCCTGAATCTCTTTTGGTTGATACAATCGCCTCCAGTAATTGCAGGTCGGGATTGTAGGATACGGATTGGATTTGTTCATAATAAGTATTGCCTGAATTAGCGGCTACCTCCTCCTTAAAATGGGCAAGCGCTTTTACGGTTGATGGATGGCCCGACACATGGAGCACATTGAATACGCCCCTTAAATTGTGCAGGTTTTGTTCTTTCTCGTTCATGATCCTGGTTGTTAGTTCGCCGCCTGGCAGCGAAGCATTTTGCCTACTTATTTTCCCCTTTCGGCTTCCGGGGTTAAGCTTGTTTTTTAAGCTACCCAAAGCTATGGCGGCACGGCAGCTGAATTTGAAGGACTACTACCTGATGTTGAAACGTGTTTATACGCAATTTAAAGTGTGTAACTACGGGGAGTAAGTAATTGGCTAAAAACGTAAGCAGAAAGCGTAAAGCATTTTAGCTTTTTGCTTTGGTCTTTTAGCTTTGTTCATTCTAAAAACTAAAATCATTAACTTTGTACAAACAAACTCACCGCCATGCCATCACCCGTAACCCTGCGCGATGCCACAGCCGCCGATCTGCCCGAAATACTCGATATTTATAACGACATTATCCTAACCACCACCGCCGTTTACAGCGAAAAGCCGCATACGCTGGAGATGCGCCAAACCTGGTTCAATGAGCGTAAACAGTCAGGGTTCCCGGTTACAGTTGCTGTACAGGAGGATAAGATAGTGGGATTTGCCACGTACGGACATTTTCGCGTGTGGCCTTGTTACCGCTTTACGGTGGAACATTCTGTTTATGTTAATCGCGGCAGCCGCGGGCAAGGGATTAGCAAAGTGCTGCTCAGCGAGATCATCAACCACGCCCGGAAGGCCGGCATGCATGCGCTTATTGCCGGTGTGGACAGTGAGAATGACATCAGCCTGAAACTGCACCTGCAATTCGGCTTTGAGCAGGTAGCAAGGTTTAAAGAGGTGGGATTTAAGTTCGACCGCTGGCTGGATTTGATATTTTTGGAGCTGATGCTTTAGTTAATGGTTCATAGATGATGGTTCATGGCAGCTACTCGTAGCGTTGTTACTTTAGGTGATACGCAAAACGTTACAAAACATCCTCTTCTTTAATGATATTATTTTTGAGCGCGAATATCACTACACCGGCAATGTTTTTGGCTTGTATCTTCTCCAGTATCTTTACGCGGTAGCCTTCCACCGTGCGCTTACTGAGGTAAATTTTATCGGCTATCTGCTGGGTGGTTTGCTGCTGGCATATCATCTGGATAATGAGCTTCTCGCGATCGTTCAAAACTATCTGTGGCTGGGCGAACGGGCTGGCTTTGCTGCGCACGATCATGGAGGCCAGCAGGCAGGATGTTTGCGAGCAGTAATAATTTTTATTCTGGTAAACGCTGGTGATAGCATCCACTATTTCGTCCTTATGGGCATTTTTAAGCAGGTAGCCTTTGGCCCCGGCTTCCAGCATTTCAATGATCAGGTTTTCCTCATCAAACATCGAAAGCGCTATGACCTTCATAGCCGGATGTGTTGCCAATATCTGCCTGGTGCTCTGTATACCGTCAACCACAGGCATGCGGATATCTGTCACCACTACATCAGGCTTTTCCCGGTTAACAATATCGATCAGTGTTTGCCCGTTCGATGCCCGCCCGCATACTTTAAAGCCGGGGTGCCTGGATAGCATAAGCGATAAGCCATCCAGGAATATTTCATGGTCGTCGGCAATTACAATATTGATATCGGTCATCAGCATTAAAAATTAGGCGTTTCTGAAATTTAATTAAATTTAAGCAATATTTAAATATTAACCGGAACTTTAATTATCATTTTGCACCCTTCGTTTTTAGCGGTAATTATCTTCAAATCAGCATCAAGCATCTGGCAGCGGTTCTCAATACTTTTTAAGCCAAGACCGCCCGATTTAGCGCGTACGCTATCCGGATTAAAGCCTCGTCCGTTATCCTCGGATATAAGGAACAACCCATCGGGCTGGCTGGTTATGGCCAGTTTAAGGCTCACGGCACCAGAATGCTTTATGGCATTGTGAACAATCTCCTGTATAATACGGAATAAATGTATCTCCGTTTTTTTAGGTATCACGGTATCTTTTGTTACACTGAAAGTTATCTTCATTGGCTGGCGGCTGCCCATGCGGCTGATATATTCGTTTACCACCATTTCCAGGCTGTTCCTGTCGAGGCTGCTGGGCAGCAGGTTGTACGATATCTCCCGGAGGTTATTGATGGTTTCATCAATATAACCTGATGCCTTGCTGAGCGACTCACGGTCGCTTTCATCAGTAACGGCAATGCTGTTCATAAATAACTTTACAGTGGAGAGCATAGGCCCCAAGCTGTCATGCAGGTCGTTGGCAATGCGTTTTCGTTCCTGCTCCTGCATCATTATCTGCGCCTGTATGCGTTCCTTTTGCAGCTGGATATACCGCTTGTGGTACCTGATAATAGATATCACAAAAAAAATGATCACAATAGCTATCAATATCGATACAATGACAACCGTGTAAAATAATTTATCCTGCATACTGGAAGCTAAAAGCTGAAGGCATAAAGCACAAGGCTAAAATATTGATTATTGGAACAATTATTCTGAATTATATAAACGCGCTACATCGGCAGATATAAATTACCGGCCATTGAAATAGTGGCTGTATTGGTCGTCCTTACTCCCTCCCATAAAATATACACCGGCAGCAAGCATTAAATTTACTAAGAAATTAAGGTAGCTAAAGCCCATGATTATTTTATTGGCAACTTCCTGGGCCACCACCGATTTGTCAGCACCAATAAAATACGATGCCTCGAAAATGATCTGGTACAAATAGCATATAATAAACGCCAGGCAAATAATAAATACCGGGTTTTTAAGCAGTACCACATTATGGTAAAACATCATGGCGTTGATCTGGTTGATGCAAAGCAATATAATCACAAATGCGTAAAACACCCGGAAATAAGGGCTGAACGTATTGATATTTTTAAACACTATTACTTCTACCAGCCAAAAAACAATGCAAACCAGGCCCAGCACTATAAACATAGACCGGGAACTGGCAGCATTTTTCCATAGGTAAAGCTGGTATAATATGATGATGCACTCTATAAGACTATATATCTTAATAACGGGCGCATTGGTTTTAAATACATTGATGCAAATAAAGCTGGCCAACTCCGACAAAAGACTGATAAACAACAATATTAACAGGGGGTAATATACCTTATCAATCTTTTTTATGCGTATAAGCGCTACAATTATGGGTATAGCTATGGCCTGGCTCAGCACAAAGTTTAATACTACACCCATTAGCTACTGGTTGTTAAGTACGCTGTTAGTACTGCATAAAGTAGGGCAACGCTGGCCGGCATCAAGCACTACGCCGTCAGAAGAACCATCGGTATTGCTGGTAAATTTCACCACCTTGCCGCTACGACCGGTAATATCATTATTAAGACTGTCTACAGCTACCAATACCATTCTTATAGGGCCGGATTTATCTTCGCCCAAATATATGCGTACTCCGCGTGCACCTTTTTGGTCTAATAAAGCAATAATAGCATCGCGGTTAAATTTTTCGGCAAGTGGGAAATTAACAATGTAGGCCGTGTCGTGCAGTTTACGGGCCTCCTGCATTTGCAACAGCCTGAAAGTAGCGGTTAGTTTAATGGCAGTATCAAGCGGGATAATGTGAACCTTAGCGCTATCCGCATTGTAAGGGATGTGGTCGCTTGCGCTTTTCGGGTGACATTTACAAAGAAGCATAACTACGCAAACTGCAAAGCATGCCAGGGTAAAAATTTTCAGGGATCTCATGATGAATTGTTTTTAGGGTTTTCAGTATAATTTATAGTATTTGTTTTCAGCGGGTTAAGCAGTAAAGCTATAAAATTCCCGGCAGGATAAAGTAACCGGTAATAAACAGTTTTTAACAGCGGGAGAATACGGTAAAAGATGCGTAGTTATACGCAAAGTGTTGGGAGGAGGGATTTATAATTGCTTTAATTACTTGTTTTATTTGGGTATAATTGTTTAATGAGCTTGCAATATTTATCGGACGAAAACGGGCACATTGTTGGTGCAGGTTCCAATAAAGGCTTGGGAAATGCTTAGGCAGAAATATCCTGAGATTGAAGCCCCAGTATCTGACTTGCCAGATTAGGAAAAAGTTTTGATTGATTTACGATTGACTGCAATTGCAGAAAACCCGGAGCGCGTTTTGCCGATCGATGGGCTTTTAGCAGAACTTGACCGAAACAACCAATAAACATTCCTGCCCATTCAATCCCGCTTCACCACACTTTTAAAAAACTTAACCACCACGGACATCGCATCCTGCGGATATACGTGGCCGCCGGGGTGTTTTAACAATACCGATGGGTTGCCGGTAGAAGAAGAAAATAGCGTTGCGTAAGTTCCGTAATTCGTGCTGTCAGCGGAGCAATCGTTAAGTTTCAAAACAGCATCAAACCTTGCCAGTTGCTGTGCCGGGTCTACCAGCGGGTCTTTCTCGCCGGTGATTTGTATCACCGGCTTGGGTTTAAGCATGGCGTCTACAGCCGCTACATCAGGCGCAGCCGAAGGCGCAACGGCAGCCAGAACATCGCCACGTGTTGCCCAGAGCAAATAGGTAAACCCGCCGCCGTTTGAATGCCCGGTAGCATAAATGCGTTTATCATCCACTTTATAGTTTTCCCGGAGCGATTGGAGCATGGTATCAAAAAATTGCAGGTCGCGGCCGCCCTGTGCATCGGGGTGTAATTGCCAGCCGGGCCGCTGGCCACCACCCACTTTCAGCCCTCCCTGTACGTTCAAGCCCTGCGGATAAACGATGATGGCTTCGGGCCAAAGCTGGTCGAAACGGTGGGTGTTGTATATGATATACATGCCCCCGCCAAAGCCATGAAATACAAAAAGCACCGGCGTGGCCTGCGTTTCAGCCATTGCAGGTATATAAACCAATGCTTCACGGTCAACGCCGTTCACTGTCCAGTGCATTATCTGCGTGGAACCGCCACCGGCTGAGGCTGTTGTAATTGAACAAATAATAAGCAGTGTTGAAATGGCTGCCCGGTTCAGTATTTTTGATAAAAATTTCACTGTCATTCACTAACGACAATTGGTAGAGGAGAAAGTTTAATTGGCAATGCCTGGAAAAGCATTTCATCATCTCTGCCAAAGTTTAATTATATTCGTTCAGCTAATACCTGATGAGCAAAGAACATCTCTCGGCTTTTTTTTATAATACCAACCTGGTTTCTTTATCCACGGCTAAAGCAATTGCCGGGAGGTTTGAACACAAAACAATCTCCAAAAATCATTTTTTTCTTGCCGAAGATATGATAGCCGATGAATACCTTTTCCTTGACGAAGGTTATATGCGGGCGTTCGCATTTGATATTGATGGGAACGAGATAACCACTAATTTTTACAGGCCGGGCGATATGGTTTTTGAAGTGGCCTCGTTTTTCAACCGTACAAGGTCAAAAGAAAATATACAAGCTTTAACCGATTGCGAAGGCTGGTTTATTACCTATAAACAGTTAAATGATCTCTTCCATTCTTTACCCGAATTCAGGGAATTTGGCCGCGCGATGCTGGTAAGAGGATTTGCGCAACTAAAAAGCAGGATGCTTTCCACCATAACCGAACCGGCGGAAGAACGTTATGCCGCTTTACTAAAAACCAATCCTGAGATTTTTCAGCATGCGCCTTTGAAAAATATTGCCACTTATCTTGGCATTACCGATACCTCGCTAAGCAGGATAAGGGCAGCTCTGTCAAAAAAATAAGCTGGTTATCATTTCTTGTCATTTGGTAAGATGGCGCCGTGCCTGTTTATCGTCCTTTGTTCCATCAAACAACAAAAACAATGGAACATTTACCACTTTATATCCCGATAACATTCGCACTCACCACATTACTCACAGTAATATTATTGTACAAAGCCGGCAATTATGCCAAATCTGTAATTAATATCCCGCTGTTATGGCTTGCATTGCAGGCGGCAATCGCCCTGTCCGGATTTTACCTTATCAGTACCGGCAACCCTCCCAGGTTCGCCCTGCTGCTTATACCGCCTATGGTGCTGATCCTGGTTTTGTTCCTTATCAAAAAAGGCAGGCTGTTTATGGATAGTTTTAATGCAAAAACACTAACGCTTCTACATATTGTAAGGGTACCTGTCGAGCTTAGTTTATATTGGTTATTTCTTCATAAAGCAGTGCCGGTGATTATGACTTTTGAAGGCCGTAACTTTGATATACTGTGCGGATTAACAGCGCCGGTAGTTTATTACTGGGGATATATCAAAAATAAACTCAGCAAAAGTGTATTGTTGGCCTGGAACATTGCCTGTTTATTGCTGCTTGCCAATATTGTTATTACCGCGGTTTTCTCGGCTCCTTTTAAGTTTCAAAAATTTGCGTTCGACCAGCCCAATATCGCGTTGTTTTATTTCCCGTTTATATGGCTGCCCTCTTTCATTGTACCCGCCGCGCTGTTTGCACACTTAGTTAACATCAGAAAATTAGTAACTTCAATCTAAAATAATAAGCATAGTGCTGGTTGGCTTTACTTTTGCCTGTACCGATGCATATTTGTTAGACAGGGTAAATTTTTGCCCGTTAACAGAAAAAGTACCATCATCGTTAACCACTGAGCCGTTTATATTGGTGCCCGTGAGGCTTGACAGGCCTGGGCCGATCAATTGGTATACGGTAGCTGTTTGTATAAGATTTTGGGTACTAATGGTCATTGAAAGGTCGTTTGACGGGTCTTTATTGATGATCAGGATGCCTTTTTTATTATCCCTGGTTGTAAATGAGTATGCATCCATGTTAATCGCCGACGGGTTGCTCAGCTGGTTGTTGGTAAATTGACCGATGTTAGCCTGGTGAAAAAGCAGCATTGCGTAATACAATGGCCGGGCTACGCTTATGCCGTTTACAGTGCTAATGGGCGAATACACATAATTTGGTGTGCCGCCGGTATGGAAATTTATACCCGCAGCACCTTGTTGGGCCATGTAAAATAAAAATTCCGAACCCCATAACGATGCTGCATGGGCGTTGCTGATACCAGGCTGCCCGCCATCAAATACCGAATTACACTCTGTTATCCTTAAAGGCAATTTCATCTGGCGCGCTTCCGATGAAGCATTTGTCAGTAATCCCGGAAGTGCGGTATCAAAAGTCATTAGTTTATCCATCGTAACAAATTGGTTGCCGGCGGGCCCCATCCTGTAATAATGAATACTAAGCAAATTCAGCCTGTCGCTCACCTCTCCCATAAATGAAAGCTCCCATGTGTAAAACTCGTTTTCGGGGCCGGAAAAAATCGCATTCGGTACGGCTGTTTTTACTGCATCCGAAAAATTTTCAAAATCATCCAGGTATTGGAAACTGCCATAGTTATTAGGCTTTAAGCCACCTGCCATATACTCGGGTTCGTTACCTATGGCAAAACTTGCTACCTCGCTACCCATAGTGTTGTAAACATATTTAGCCTCATCTGCATCATTTGCGGGGTTGCCGGTACCTAAATTTAAGCCCCAGATGGTTTTCCAGCCAACACTTTGTGCAAATGCCTTAAACCGGTTTACATCGCTTGTATAAACAGAATCAGTTACGCCGGTTGTACGCGGGGAATTTGACCAAAATGTCTCGTCGACCGTTGAGCCGCCTATCCTTATCAGCCCATCGCCGATGTTTTTGAACAAATTGATAAAGGTGCTATTGGAAGCATTAAAATATGTAGCATCGGTAACCACCTCTTTTTCAAAACTGAAACCCAAAAAGTCAGCCGGTATAACCTGGCCGGTTGTGGCATCACCTATTTTAAGCGAAGCATCCACCAGTGTGTTTTGGTCGGCAGAATCAGGCATATTGATGGAGTATGTTGGGGTAACAAGGGTAACTATGTTGGTATTTTGGGGTTTGGCAACCTCCTTTTTGCAAGAGCTATATAGCAATGCAACTGCAAATAGCAAAAAATAAGGGAGTAAATTTTTAATCATAGCTTACTGCTTAAAAATAATGTTATTTATGAAAATGTAAGCTAATATTTTAAAGCGGAATAAAAAATTTGCACAGTATCGTCCAAATTGATAATGCCATCATCGGTTTTATTTGTTCCGTGATAAGTAATTTTTTAATTTATTACATTACCTGATTGTATTGCTTTGATATAGCCTTCTGAATGTTAAAGGGTTACTATGGTAAGCAGCCCTGAACTGCCGGTTAAAATTAGATAAGTTGGTAAAACCGGCTTCAAGATGAATTTCTGTGACACTTTTTGAAGTCTCAATTAAAAGTTTTGAGGCATGATTAAGCCGCACTTCATTTAAAAAAGTAGTAAACGGTTTACGGGTGCGTTGGCTAAAATACCTCGAAAACGAATTTGTAGCCATATTGGCTATGTTTGCAACCTCTGCAAGCGATATTTCTCTTTTAAAATTCATTAATACAAAGTTGATAATTTGGTTCATCCTCCTGCTTTCAGTTGGATTTTGCCCGGTGATTACATTATTGCAGATATAATGAAGATCATTACTAAGTGAAAGTATATTTAGTATTTCTAAAAGCAATAGCCACCTGGAAAATCCATCTGCGGTTAACAAACCCTGCAATTTAGTGCTGACCACCTCACTTGTAATCCCGCCGACAGACAAACCTCTGAGCGAATGGTTTAATAAACCGGCAATTTTTTGTGTTTCGGGAAGCAAAAAAAATCCATCCCCGAATGAATCCTCTTTAAAGTGTACAACTATAGATTTTGCCTTCAACGTGGATTGCTCTGCCAGGTATTGCGGGTCATTCATATAAGTATGTGGCAGATATGGGCCTAGAAATACTAAGTCCCCGGGCTTAAAATCACCCACCTGGTCGCCAATTAAACGCTTCCCGGTACTTTCAGTTACCAATACCAATTCATATTCAGGATGGAAATGCCAGGGTGTTGGGAAATAATTATATTCAAAATACCTTGTTACAAAAGATTCGCCAAAATGCCTTGGAAGATATTCTAATATCGGGTTCATTATTCAATAATACAAAATTATCAAGAAGCTATTGGTTTTATGTTATAAAAGTATCGGTTTTGGATATGTATAATGTGGTATGCATAACTAATCATAACGACCTTGGCTTTACCAATAATTGATCAAAAACATGAAATTAACGCAACAACAGGTTATTCTTTATAAGGAGCAGGGTTATTTAATTGTAAAAGGGCTTTTTAGTAACCCGGAGATTGAAAGAATTTATAAAACCGCCACCAATGATGATGTTATGTTAAATAACGCGCTGGATTTAAATGACCAATCAGGAAAAAAAACCAGACTATCGTTATGGTATACACCCGGCAATGACGTTTTCGGATACTTAACGAGGAGCCGAAGGATAATAAGTTACATAATTCAACTGCTTGAGACTGGATCAGAAGTATGCCATTTTCATTCAAAGCTTATGCAAAAAGAGCCTAAAGTAGGCGGCGCCTGGGAATGGCACCAGGATTATGGCTACTGGTACAAACACCAGTTTATGTTTCCCGACGAATTGATCAGCGTAATGGTTGCACTCACACCTGCCAACAAAGAAAATGGTTGTCTGCAGGTGATTAAAGGTTCACATAAAATGGGAAGGGTTAATCACGGATTTGCAGGCGAACAGATTGGGGCTGATATGATAATGGTGGATAACGCCTTAAAAACGATGGACCTGGTTTACGCTGAGCTTGAACCCGGTGATGCCCTTTTCTTTCATAGTAACCTGCTCCATAGGTCCGAGGCAAACCTTTCTGATTTTCCGAGGTGGTCGATTATATCCTGTTATAACCTTCAATCCAACTATGCCTATAATGAAAAATCAACTTCGTGGCAAACGCCGGTAAATGTAGTTCCGGATGAAGCTATTTTAGAATGGGAACCGGAGGTTGCAGTAATTGCCGATTTCCTTAAAAAAGAAGAGGATATGGCGATAAAGAAAACGGGTTTGGAACAAAACTAATTTCTGAACGCGAACAATCACCTTATAAACCTAAAATGGCAGCAATCATGCGCAGAAATTATTTTACCCTGGCAATTACCTCAGTTTTAATTTTCAACGCTTTATACCTGTCGGCACAAAATGCCGGCAACAACATATTATATAAAGGTAATGTAACCATAATTGGATGGGAAGGTGATAAGGATGCCGCTCTATTGAAAGAGAACGGATGGTTTTATATTCGCGATGGTGTAAACACCCAGGTTTCATTTATGATATCGGCATACCAATCGCCCGGAAAATTCAAATGGTATCCGCAATCCGGGTATCTGCCGTGTTTTATTACTGAATTCCAGGAAAAGGGCTGTTTAATTAAAATTTCCAATTTTGCTGATAGGGTGGTAATTGGAAATCATCCATTTGTAATAGCTTACAGCAGGGTTTCCATATATAACCCTACAGCGAATAATATCAGCTTTTCTCCGGGGGCTTCATCTATTTTAACCTCGTTAAATCGCGTGAGCGGAAATGTACAGGCAGGAAAATCCGTTGCATTTGATTATGCTGTGGTTATAGACAGGTTTGGGAAAGCTTATAAAAGGCCATCCTCGCCGATGATCATTGCGGCTGGTTCATGGGACAGCCATTTTAAACACATGCAAAGCTATTGGGAAAGCAGGATTTCCAAAATTGTTTCGATCAACACGCCTGATAGGGAGTTGAACAATGCCTACAGGATGGGATTTGTTTATACGCTGATCAGCAGGGATGGCCCCGCTAATTATAATACTGCCGAGATGGGCTATGATACCTTGTTTAATCATGATTACCTGGGGATATTAACTACATTATTTAAGCTTGGTTTTTATGATAATGCGCGGAACCAATTAAAAATAGTAGGAAAAGGCATCGGAAATTATCACGACCAATATTATCGCTGGTGTTTGCCTTTATCAATTTATCTGCAGAAAACAGATGATACCGCGGTATTAAGTATTTACAAGGGGGAAATTTTAAAAAAATGTATAGCTGCCTATGATACAACCATGAACGACATGACAGTGCCCGGAGGTATTCTAAAGCCATCGGTGGATATTGACGATTACGGGCCCTGGACGTGGGATGATGAATCGGCATTGACAGGTTTTGCCTGCTATAGTTATGTAATGCGGAGAAAAAATAACCCGGTTGAAGCAAAGCGGGGTGACGAGGCTTTTAAAGCGCTATTAAATAATGTTAACAACAGTATTTTGCTGCTCAATAAAAAAAATGGCACTGCATATATTCCGGCAACACTTACATCGCCGAATGAAAATTTAATGCATGTAATGACAAAAGGCTCGGCGTTTTGGGCTACCCCTTTTTGGTTTGGCATGGACTGGGACACCTACCTTGCCGGCGGGAAATATGACGGCCCCCTTATCGATTGGATTGATTCTACATTTTCATGGGGGTTGACTAAAATGAAAACAGAGGGTTACCAGCCTGATAATTTTGGGACATGGGTAAATTACGGCGGGGGCGTTTCGTCAGGCTATAACGCTTCATTTAGTATTTCGGGCCTGTTGAGCAAAAATTTTCGCCAGGAACCTATAAAGGCTTATCAGTTTCTTTTGAACAACGGGCAATCCGCACCCTATGGTTTTTGGGAGATGTTCCATGCAGCAGATAGTAGTAACCCCTGGGATGGCCGGCATCCGGCTGAAACAGATGATTGGGGAGCATGCCCTCACATGTGGGCACAAGCCGGAGCAACACAGGCGTTATTGGATGCGCTTGTGGCAGAATTTTACGATGGTAAAATAATTATAGGCCGCGGGTATTTAAATGAATGGTGCGGAAAGGGCGAAGTAACAGAAATTAAAAATTTCCCTATCAGCCATAATGGTAGATTAAATATCCGTATTGAGTTTGTTGATGCAGATCTGGTAAGCGTAGATATTAGCGGAAGCACACCGGCTGGTAATATTCTTCTCAACATGCCTGTTTTGGTTAATAATATTGAAAGTGCAACATCAGGCACTATAGATAATAAGCAAGGAATAATAACGCTTAAACCCGGTGAAAAGAAATGTTTGTTTAAATTAAAAAGAGAAATCATTCCTTTATGAGTATGCCAATAATTGAACTGTTTTCAAAAAAAGCTTTGGGGCAGCAAAAAATCAGACTTTATTACATTATTTTGTATAATACCTAAAGCGGCAAACTAAAATAGAACGTAGAGCCGATACCCGGCTCGCTTTCCAGCCAAATCCTGCCACCGTGGTGCTCAATGATCTCCGCGCTTAAATATAACCCAATCCCAAAGCCGGAAATATGCCTGGTATTGCTGCTTTCCACCCGGTAATAACGGTCAAATATTTTATCTGCATCCAACGGATTAATACCAATGCCTTCATCCCTGACACTTACGATCACTTCATTTTTGCCGGCTACACAGTCAACCCATACTGTGGTATCCTTTGATGAGTATTTAACCGCGTTGCTGATCAAATTAGAGATCACCGAATTGATCTTATCACGGTCGGCATAAACATCCACGGGCTGGCACAAGCCAAAGTTGAGTGTATGGGTAGGAAAAGCTATTCTCATTTCGTCGGCAATTTCGCGTACGAGCTCTTCGATGTTAAACCGTTCTTTTTCAATGAGTATCTTCCCGGATTCTAAGCGGGAGATATTCAAAAACCCATTGATCATTGTGCTCATTCGCTTTACCTGGTCATTGGCTTTGTTCATTGCCCCGGCTAAAAACTGATCCTCGCTTGCTTTAAGTTTGCTATTGGCAACCTGTATAATAGCACTAAGCGAGGTAAGGGGCGTTTTTAGCTCATGACTGACCATGCCGATAAAATCATTTTTGCGTATCTCGTCCTGCTTTTGTTCGGTGATCTCATGCAGAACCCCGGTAAAATACCTGTTGATGCCTTTTTCATCCTGCTGTACCGTACCAATACCCCGTACCCAGCGTATTTTGCCATCATTATGGCCGATAATAGGGTATTCCATATCGAATTTTACACCTTTGGTTATAGCGGCCTCCACCAGGTTCGCTGCGGCTTGCCGGTAATCGGGGTGTATCTGGTTAATGGCCGCTTCATAAGGAACTTCGTCGTCAGGTCCGAAACCAAAAAATTCCTTGAGTTTTGATGACGGATAAAAAATCCGGTCAATCACATTAATATAATAAGTACCCAAGCCAGCAGCATCTACCGCCATACGCAGGCTTTCTTCAGCACGCTCTACATTTTTTACTGCCAAATACTGTTCGGTAATATCCATCACCACCCCGGTAAATGCCGAGAATGCACCGGAAGGATCTGCTTTCAGGTTGCCAATGGCGCGCAACCACCGCAATTGTTGATCATGCAACCCGATAACGGGATAGGTAACGTCGTAATCACCATTATGATAGATCGCGTTCTCCAGCTTGGTCGTCACAAAGCCGCGGTATTCTTCGGTAATCTGCGCAAGCGCTTGTTCAATGGACAGGTCTTCATCCGGGTAATAGCCAAATAACTCTTTCAGGCGGGCATCGGTAACAAATTCACGGGTAACCGAATGTATAAACCAGGTTCCGAAATTGGCGGCATCAAGTGCTAAGCGCAAGGCTGTTTCACTTTCTTCAATCTTTTGCCGGGCCTCCAGTAGTTGCTGATTGACGAATGCCAGTTCTTCATTAACAGCGGTCATTTCCTCATTTATAACACGTAATTCTTCCGAACTGCTGGCCAGCGATTCCTCCCATTGTTTGCGTTCGGTAATATCCCGTGTGGTGCCGGCCACCGCTTCCACATCGCCATATTCATTGAGCACCGGCGTCAAAATATAGTCGTAGAAACGCCTGCCTAAAATGGCATGCGGAAAAGACACTTCACCACGGACGGGTTGTTTGGTAGCTTTTACCTGGTCGATCTCCCTTTCGTGCATTGCAGCATGCCAGGGTTCGTAGCCATTTTCCAGCAACCCTTTGCCAACGGAATTTTCCCACGTTTTGCCCCACATGGCCAACAACGCGCTGTTGGCATAGGTAAAGCGGTAATCGAGATCAAAAACGTACATTAAGTCAGGCGTACCTGAGGTGATCGTTTCATATACTCTTTTTTGTTGTTCGGATTGTTCCCTGGCTTGCCGCAGGTCCTGCTGTACATTTATCATCCCGGTCACCTCGAATACCAGTGTCAGTATACCATCCACCTTGTCATTTTCATCCCGCCGGGCCTGGTAATTAAAACTAAAATAACGGTCTTGTGTTGGCCCGCCCTCAAATTCTGCTACGGGGATCAGTAATTCATTGGCCTCATATGATTCCCCGGTGCGGTAAACATTTAGTAAAATATCCTGTAAGGGCATACCCAACAGTTCTGGTAGCGCCTCAAAAATAGGCCGGTCTAATAATTTCCTGCCGGGCAATAATTGCTGATAAGCCGGGTTAACCAGTTCATAAACCAGCTGCGGCCCGGCAAGGATGCAAATGCCGGCCGGCGCCTGCATAAAAAAACTTTTGAGCCGGTCGCGCTCCTGCTGAAAGGCCGCCCTTGCAGCTTCCACCGCTTGCCGCTCATTTACTTGCTTGGTGTTTTCCAGCACCCAAACAGCTACTTTGTTTACGTTACCGGCCTTATCTTTTACAGGAGCATAAACAAAAGTAACGAAGATCATTTCTTCCTGGCCATGCCGGATCAGCATCAGTTCCACTTCATCCGCGTAATAGGCCTCGCCGGTTTGAACAACACCAGCCAGCGCCGCTTCGTAGTACGCCCTGGCTTCTGCAAAGGCGTCCCAATAGAATTGGCCGAATATGGCTTCGTAAGGTTTGCCGGCCACTTCCAGGAATTTATCGTTTACGATCTCGGCAACCAGCGTATCGGCATTTAGTATGCAAATTCCGATAGGCGCATGCAGTACCGCATTGTGTAGATATTCTCCATTGGTTAATAGCATAGGCGGGACAGGCTGTTTTTTTAAATAGTCAAACAAATTAACCAAAAAATCGATGATTTTGTTTAAGCTATATTCGACAGAAATAATTTAATAGGTGGTGAAGACACCGGCCACAGGCTGAAGGGTGAAATAGACAAGAGCGTTGTCACACTGAAGCACCCGAAGTGTAGCGCGTAAAGGCCATTGCCCGAATGCTTCAGCCTAACACCCTTTTAATCTTTCGAGCACCTATGGTGCCTCACACCGGTTACAGGCTGAATATTTAACAATTTTGAAATATTTAATATTAAATTAAATAATACGTAATTATACGTTAAAAATAGCGTATGAGTACTTGCCGTTATCGTTCTGCCTGGCTGTAGATTTATCTTATAAAATTTAACTTAAAAGCTACATCATCATGGGACAAAAAATCGTAACATCAGCAGAGAACCTGGCATTGTTAGACCTTATCATTGCCAAAAAGAAAGAAGGAAAGCTTGACGAAGACTACATTATTAACGTTGGCCGAAACTTCGTTATTATTATCGATGGATTTACCGAAGGCGGTTTCTACCACGTACAGGATATTCCTGTAATCAGTGTATTTGATAAAGTTTCCAGTGCCGTTACAAAAGTATTGAAAGACGCGAGCGTTGAAGAACTTGTTCAATTGCGTGAAGGCATTGAAACAAAGTAAAAACATCATGCGGCAGTTCAAAGAAACGGCCTGCGCCGCTTCTTTGAACTGTTTTTATGACGAAAATCAAAAAAAGACAATCGTTTAATCCGAAAAACAGAGCAAAATGTCACTATTATTTATAAGCGCATTTTATATAGGCTGGCTTATAGTTACCTGCGCCAACCAACCCGTTTTTAAAACGCATAAATGGATAAACCGGCATGATCTATTTCGTTTGGTACCGGTTTGGACATTTTTTGCACCCAATCCGGGCGTTTCAGATTTCAACCTGCTGTCGCGGGTAAAACTGGATGACGGCACGATAACACGTTTCCGGGAAATCCCATTGCGAAGTAAAAAGAAACTCAGCATAGCCTTGTTTAACCCGGAGCGCCGCCTGCAAAAAGCGCTGAACGACCATGCCCGCACCATCCTGATGCAAATTGATACGGAGATAACTGAAGAGAATAAAGAGAATATTAAACTTACTTTCAGTTATATCAGCGTGTTAAATTATTGCGCCAAATTACCTCTTGCTACCCGCGCATATGCTATTCAATTCGTAATACTTGAATCTTTCGGCTACCAGGAGTTAATGGAGCCGCGTTTAATTTTAAATTCTGATTTTCATAGATTATGAATATCCTGTTAAAATTTTCCGAAGCCTCTTTTGTTTACGCTTGCGTGATCAGGCTTTTATGTATAGCCTTATTTTTAACTGCGCTTGAATATGCAATGATCATACGCCAGTTTGCCGATGACGGCATTTACTCCTGGAAAATGATAAAACTCCGTACAGCCCGCAGCATACGCAAGCTCAGCCCCGATATGCTTTTTAACAAACCGGGCGTATTGGCAATTATGGTGCTCAGGATAAGCTGCAGCATTTACCTGTTTATCGACCCAATATCGCCGGCAACTGTGTACATTTTAGCCATTGTTGTAGCAAGCTCATTGCTACTGGCTGTGCGCAACCCTATCGGGGGCGACGGCGCCGACCAAATGTCGGCTATCATCAGCATTGCCCTGCTTATAGCCTTTATTTTTCGAGACCCTAAAATAGCTGCTGTAAGTTTATATTTTATTGCCGCGCAATCCATTATTTCGTACGTAATTGCTGGGGCAGCGAAGATGCTTTCAAAGAAATGGCGGAGCGGAGTGGCAATTTTCCAGATAATGAACACCGAATCGTACGGTTCGGAACGTATTGCGCTGTACCTGCACCGTTCGTCGCAGGTGGTTAGCGCAGCGCTATCGTGGAATGTAATGCTGGTTGAAGGTTTGTTTTTTACCGTGGTTATCCTGCCCTGGCCCTATTGCCTCCTCTTTTTGGTTTGGGGGCTTTTTTTTCATGCTTATAATGCCGTTATCATGGGCCTCAACAATTTTTTCTGGGTATTTTTAGCTACTTATCCTGCCATCATATATGCAAATATTGCTTTGCATAGTTATTGGGGGGGTTAGTGACGATGCTCACTATTTCCGTTATGAAAATTTGGCACCGGTTTCGATATGAATTAAAACCTCTTTCTATAGGTAATAGCTGGCCACCTGATAACAGGTTGCTCAATAGATTCTGATAATCTTAGCATCAGTTACCATTCATTTTTATTGTTTTTAGGATTGCGTCTAACAAAGAATAAGGCGATGGGGCATCCTGATCAATCAACCAAATCATTATTCCGTTTGATTGATCTAGGGAGAGCTTGGCTTTCCGCCGTATCATACTTAAGCCGTTATAAATAACTACTGAATGGTTGTTCAAAATGATGGTATCGGATTCAGCAGCAGAACTATTTATCAATACCACGTTTCGGTACGGAAATTCGTTATTTTTGCCCTTTACCCTGCCGTTTTCAAACATATACCCATAAAAAGGCACACCTAAACCCAGGCTATCTGGTGGTATTCCCATTTGTTTATGCCAAAACAACAAATCTTGTTCAGCAAGCTCGTAACTAGCTTCTTGCGCTTCTCTATTGTCCGCAAACTCATCGTAGGACATAATATTTATAAAATTTGTATATCGCCAGGTCTCTGGCGTTATGTAATCTTTACCTTTAAAAGAATCAGTACCAACAGCAGCTGTTACCTCAAATCCCTCACCGTCTTTTTGGAAAGCCTGACCAAGCGCTTTCATGAAATCTGGGAAATCGTTATTAACCATCCCTTTTTCAAAATCTATATCCACACCACTCAACCCATATTTCTTTAAAAATTCAATTACTCCTTTAATAAATTCTTCTCTATGATCTGCATCAATTAAGCGATGTAATATATGGGCAGGTGCGTCTTTCCCGCCAACTACCGCCATCACTCTTATATGATGATTATTATTTGAATATGTTTTTGATTGATCTATCATGGCTTTTGCACCATCGGGAAGCATCAAATTACCTTGATGGTCCGGATTACAAAAAGCGATATTTAAATAATCAATATTATCAAATGGAACGGTTCTGTCCTTAACCGTGTCATCAAGTTCGACATAAGCAGTAATACGAAAATTCTTCCGCATTATTGAAGCCTGTCCAATGGCATTTAAAAACACTAATAATTGTACTAAAAGCAATATGATAGATTTAGGTTTCATATGATAGTGTTATATTTCTTTATTCAAATTTACCAATAATAACAATGCTATAGAGAATTGCATATGCTTTCTGTCTAACCTTATAAATAAAAAATATTCGCATTTTGAAATACTAATTTTTTTTTATAACTTTCTCACTTACAGTTTTGTAATGCGTAATTTACTATAGGTATTTAGTGATATTATAATAATTTATCTATTTATTAAAAGCATTGCTTATTGTTGTTTTGGCCTAACTCAATCTGAACCTGATAGCCATGAAACAAATTTTTATCTCCGACAGATCAAAAGAAAATTCTAATCAACTGGTATTTTCTTATTTAACCTTGCGTAACCTAATTCATCTTGATCTAAAAAAATTCCCCATTATTTATTTTTTTGAAACTATTGCCATAGAAGCATTTGGGGATTTCCTGGCTAACGAAAGGAGATACACTATGACCATACGGTCAACATTATTTAGTAATCGCTTATCACAAATTATTTAATTAAAATATCCCAGTAATCTAAACTCTTATGAATAAATTTTACTTTACGCTATTACTAAGTCTAACCATATCGGTGTTCGCTTATGGACAAAGAACTACCACTGTTGCGAGTTCATCCAGGGAAATTTCGGGCACCTTTGTTTTGCCGGATACCAGCAGCAATAAAAGTGAAGTGTTTAATTACCGACTTACTTTTGATGGAACCGGCAAATTAACTGCTCAAATCTTTGATGCAGATACAACAGATAAATTTGATAAGGAATTTTCCATAAATCAAATGAACGAAGAAGCTTTTTACGCATCATTTACAAACATTTTTGCTTCAAGACCGGCCATAAAAAAAGCGTCGATACGGGATAATGCAATCAAAATTTACGCAAAAGCTGAAGGAATTGTTCAGGTAACAGATGATGAACCTAATACAGCCCGATTAGTATTGTTGAAGACACATTTGCCTCTTGAATTGAAGTTTGCCGATAAACCCACCTTCAAGGATGCTTTTTTTCTGACAGTTGAAGTTCAGCAAGTTGATATAGAGTTTGAAGATGGTACGATAAAGAACCTGATACTTAGAGTTAAAGTGCCGAAGTCGAATAGTTGGGATGCAAATGAGGATGGCGTATTGCAGTTTCGTAATAATAATCCGATAGGCATTAGCGGTAAATTTTCGGCGGAACGCCTTCGTGATAACATAATGTATGCATACGACCCGTGTCGTGTAGGCGAATTATTGAAAGATCATATTCCCAATTATAACATTGAATTAAATAATCTTACCTTAAAAAGCGATGATCAACCCTGCGTTATAGGGACAGCATCATTCAATCTGGCCGAATTAATTGATTTTCGCCCTATTTTGGAAAGTGACAAAGAAGATTATAGTCCAGCAAACCAAGTTATAAGTTTAACCCCTGGTGCTCCAAGTATAATGCTGAAAAAAGAAAAACGTTCGAAAATATTTGAAGTGAGGTCATATACAGATTTGTTAGGCACGAATAGCAAGAATCCTAATGGCCTAATTCAAATTGAAGCAGAAAAAAAGATTTTTTTGCTTGAAGACAAGTGGCCATTAATAAATGAATACAATTATTGGGGCACCATGACATATTTTGAGCCTTCTGTTCAATTTTCCAAATTGGATAATAATAACCGAAATTACTTGCCCGATACTAGCGGAAGTGCAGCAAATTACGCCACAAAGCATAAAAAAATACTTGGTGTAAATACGCTTAATCTTTATTGGTACAAGCTTAGGATAGTCGATATGAACCTTAATCTATTTAATGCTTCCTTTCCTCAAGCAAAATTAAATTTCTTAGTCGATGGCAGATGTGGACTTTATCAAACCACAATTGGCGATAGTTTAACAGTTGAAAGTGGAAAATTAGTGAAATCACATATTGAAACAGATAATACCGTAAACACAGCGTTATATGGCTTTAAACTAATGTGTAAATTTCTACCGGATTCTCGTTTTAATTTGACGTTAGGCTACAGCCTTTTTAGGAATGAGATTTTAAATGCCGGGTATTATCAAAATCCAGGAAAAGTAATTAGTACATATAGTTTAGAAGGTTATTTTAAAGTGTCAACTTCTTCCACATTCTTTATACGAGCAACCTATAATCAACAAGATAATAATCCCAATCTGAATTTTGTACAAGCACAATTAGGTGTTAGTTTAAATATTTTTAAAGGGAATGACAGTAGTGATAAATGATACTTGTTAGTAATGGTGAATGCTATGGCATTATTAGCTCAAAAGCCTTTAGATTTTCATCCAAAGGCTTTTGTTTAAAACTTGGTCGCATGTTAGCGCCAGGTCGTGGTGCGGCGAAAACCCTCCGTTGGCGCAAGTCTTGCGGGTTGAATGCGAAATGGATGACTTGTGCCTCTGAATTTTTGTGGAGCACAAGTCAACTCTACACAGGCTAACGCTCAAGACTTGCGCTAAATTGGGCGCTTCATCTAATGCTGGATTTAATTTGATACCAAATATCAATAAAATCAATAAGAAACTGATGACCGAAGAAAAAGCCAGGCTCAACGCTGATAAGCTCAAAACCTGATAAATTTAAACTTTGGCGCATACAACAATAAATTTTGTTTGAAACAAAAGGCCTCCAGATATCCCCCAAAGGCTTTCCAATAATCTTTCCCATGCCGTCCCGATGGATTGATTTATCTGTGGTCCGGGAATAGAACTCATACGCAAAATTCAGGGAGCTTCCTTTCAATCCCGCCGAACCTCTATGGTCAGCGGCTATGGTTAATCTATGCGCTCAACTGGTTATCTATTTTGATCAGCTGGCATCATTCCAAAACTTATTTCTCCAATCAGATTGTTCGGCCCCGGTTAAAAATGTCCAGGCAACAATACGGCTTACTTTTTGTCCGTGTGCCATAGTAATGGTTTTAACATCAAGGGCACTAACTTTTTTTAACGCTTTGTAAATGACCGGGAGCGTATCTTTTTTAGAAACCAATGTAGAGAACCATAAACATTGACGTGCAACTGCGGCGCTCTGCTCAACCATGCGGCGTATAAATCCCGCCTCGCCGCCGTAACACCATAACTCCGTCTTTTGGCCGCCGAAATTTAGCGCTGTGGCTTGTTTGCTTAACCCCAATTTCTTCCACTTGGCAGCAGCCGATAGCTGCGCTTCCTGTAAAGATGCATGAAACGGCGGATTACAGATGGTAATATCGAAACCCTCGTCCCTCCTGATCATGCCATTAAATATGTGGGCCTTATTGGCTTGCGTACGGAATTCGATCTTATCCTGAAAATACTTGTTTAGCGAAACAATATTTTGTGCCGACCGGATAGCAACCGGATCGATATCAGTGCCTACAAATTGCCAGTCATAAACATAACTTCCAATTAAAGGATAAACACAATTGGCACCCATACCAATATCTAAAACTTGTATTTTACTGCCGCGAGGGATATTACCATTATTTATACCGGCTAATATATCCGCAACGTAGTGGATATAATCAGCTCTTCCGGGTATCGGCGGGCAAAGGTATCCGTCGGGGATATCCCAATGTTCAACGCCGTAAAAATATTTTAACAATGCTTTATTTAAAGCCTTAACAGCATCAGGATCACTAAAATCGATGGATTCATCATTATGTTGATTTAATGATACAAACTGTTTTAACGCTGGACTATTTTTGCAAAGTTGTTTAAAATCATACCCGGCCCGGTGACTATTCCGTGGGTGCAAATTTTCCTTTTCCGGCGGTTTTTGCTTTGGCTCTAACGACATTCTTTTTATTCTTTTGCCAAGGTCGGCATTCTTACGCAAAAAGCCTTCAGATTTCCATCCAAAGGCTGTAGTTTCCATGTGGTCCCGACGAGAATTGAACTCATATCCAGCGTTTAGGAAACTCCTATTCTATCCGTTGAACTTACTTTCTATGTCGCCATTGCACCGTTTTTTTTAGTAGAAAAATATAGAGCGAAAGTTAGCGGCCCACACTAATAGTTTTCGCGTCAATCTAGAAAGCAAGCCCTGTCCGCAGTTTTTCTATTGTCCCGGTACTGTCACCTGAATAAATAAATTGATCATTGTCCGAAAAATATAGCTGGGCTGCTTTTTTGGTACCACTGCCTATATTTTTAACAAAAGCACCCTTTTTTGTATCCCAGATGCTGATAGGCATGTAATTGTCACCCCAACTGGCTAAGTATCGGCCGTTATGTGTGAATCTAAAAATTATGTCGCTGCCATCTTGCTGACCAACGTCGCTTAAATTAATCTGAGTTATTAGCTGGACAGGAGTTAAATCGATAACATTCAATTTATTTTTATCGCTAATGAATGCAAACCGCTTGGAATCGCTAGTAAATTGGGAGGCGGATGAATAATCTGCGGGAACTTGAAGTGAAACGATTGCCTCGTGCGAAGCGATATTAAAAATAAACATATCGTTGTAATATTCGGAACTATCAGGTGGTTCCTTACTAAACACTGCAATAAATCGCCCATCAGGGCTCATTTTAATAACCTGGGCCTCTTTATTTATTACAATATTTTTCGAAGGATCCATGTGGTTATTTACTAATACATTTTCAACTAAACGACTCGTATCTGTATAAAAGTCACTGGCAAAAATTGTCCAATCTTTATTTGTATCAAAAGCACCATATTGAGGTATTTTTGCTTGCAGGGCAAAATCCGGCCCTTCGTCAAGATGAAAAAATATTATAGAATCGCTATTACTGATGGCAAAAGTTTTATTTGCGGCGAGTAAAGTGTTATATCTGTTGCCATCAGTAGGTAGTGAGTATTCCCAAATTGGCATTTTTTTATTAATGTCCCAAACCTGTAGAAAGTTTTGTGTACTGTCAAATTGCGAAATGCATACTACCGTGTCGGTGCCAAGGATGCCGACCATATTGCAATTCGACTTATTTTTTAGTTGCAGTTTACTAACCAAATTCGCCGCTACAGATCGGTTGCCGGAAATTGCAGGAAAAATAGCTACTATTACAATGAGGGATGCCGCTATTGTTGCGACAACCTTTTTGAAACGAAAACGGGCGGCGCCAATTGAGATAACAATAATTGCACCCGAGGCCAATATTATCCGTATTGATGTTAACAACAAACCTGCGTTAACGTAATACCGGTTATGTAGAAAGGCTTTGGTAAAATACCAGTTATAATTGAAAAATGCCGAAGAGTTATACAGTAGCAAATAGCTGTCGATAATCAAGATCACAGCAAATAAACAAAAGGAAATGACAAGTAATTTGATAATATTGCGAGATCCCTGCCATAATTTTATTCCGGTATAAAAGGCAAAGCCAACAAATATCAGCCGCGCGCTGAACAAGCTGATATCCCAAACATTTTCTTTTGCCATTGCAGAGAAAAAACGCCACAATGGATCGGAAAAGACAACTCGATTAGCCCTGACACTGTAGTCTAGTACAAAACATACCGGACTGACTAGTAATAGCAAAATGGCAGTAGGATAAACTGCCCATTGCTTTATAAGTGTAGTCTGCGGATAGTACCATGCCCTTTCATTAAAGAGTATTTTTGTTTTTTTTCCGGCAATGTCTTTATTCTTATAGCAAAGTCTATAAAAGACCCAGATCAGTAAGATCGCATTAAGCAATGCGAAAGTAAAATTGTCTTCAATTACTTTTGTAACAGCTATTTCACGAATTGAATAATCATGGGAATGTGCTTCCCATAGCTGGTATGAAAAAACAATGAAGATAACAATTAGGTACCATACCAGTTTACGGATTTTTTTTGCCGATCCATCAATAATGCTCAAAGAAGCTTTAATGCTCATTACAGCTGATACAATTAGTAATGCCATCCACCCATATATTACTTTTGATATTGGTAAATCGACGGATGATAGTATTGTATATGTAAAGTAAATACGATATGCGGCCCAACACGGTACGGCAATTAATAAAAAAAAGATCAATCCCCACTGGAATAAAGATAGTTTATCTTGTAAAATACTAATTGATTGTTTATCAAAAGGCGGGCTAAGCTGGGTGAACGGAAAGCGTTTTGTAGTTGAATCAATTGCCGACAGCCTTTTTTGACGCGAAGGATTAAGACTAAATAAACGGACAATCAAGGGCCTTTTCTTTTCGACTTCATAGGCCCCCAACGCTGCCCGCACTTGCGGTGATGAACAAAAAATAGCAGCCCCTAAATCTGCAGTATATTCGGAGTGGTTGATGACACGGCGTAAAACCTGGTAACCCACAATAAGAAGTACTAACTGAACAACGGCGAAAATATTCTGCTTTTCGTTTTCGCTAATCGTCTGGTCAGTAAGGTCCGCCTGGTCGAAATAGCCTCTTGCAAGTTGTCTGCTCAGTGTATTGTCTCCTTGTGTAGCGTATTCGATAGCCTGCATACGACTATCCATTTCGTCCATTAATGAACGTTGATTGTCCTGCATGTTTGTCATTACAATACCAATAACAACTAAAGCAGTCATGGGAACCATAACTACTATTATAGAACGAATGACAGCTTTTATAGTCACAAGCAGATCAGCATCCCGTTGGCGGATGTGGCTAAATTCATGTGCAATTATGGCATAAGCCATCCCAGGATCGCCGGAAAGAATCTTAAAAAAGCCAAGCGGCAAAATAAGGTGCTTTTTTCCCCGCCACGCGCACACGGACGGGCTTGCAAAGTGGCTTTTATTGTTAAGCCAAATCTCAAGCGAATCAACCGGGATGCCCATTTGCCCGGCAAGCGAACCGGTACATTGTGCCAGCGCTGCTGGTTGATTGAGCGTGATATTTCGAAAACGCCCCCTTTTTAGCATTGACGTGAGTCGCGAAACTTGTTTCCAGATATAAATTATTATAGGCACATATAGCAGCAGCGCAAGCGCGACAAACAGAAAAGTGCCATCCTCTAAAACAAACCTAATTCCGCCTAAAAGAATTAGTCCTCCTGTCACGCAAAACAAAATCCTGAGAATGTGCGCTATCCTGGAGCTTTTCCTTACCTGTGATAGCCAAAATTCCTGTAACTCGTGATGTTGTTCTGGTGTCCGGGTATTCATTTCTTTGTGGCACTCTCTAATAGTCTCCCCGTAAATTTTTCTACAATCTCATTTGCTTTGGCTTTGCTGATACCCGATTTTATCATCGCCAACTCCCATTGATCGGCAACTTTACGCTCAAGAGCAGCATCTTTCTTTTGCGGTATCACAAATTTTTTTACATCCGTAAACAACTTGAATGTTGAAAACATTAGTGTTGCACATTCGAGAACAGTTTTGCTTTCCTCGACAAAATTGATGTTGCCCTTAATATCGGCATCGGTCATTCTTCGGCCCCTATAAATATCAGCGATAATCTCATCGGCGCCCAGTTCATATGATAATGCTTCGTCGGGCATCACATCATCAACAATCTCCTTTATAAAGTCTTTAAATTCAATTTGTTCCATATGGGTAAATTTAAGAATTTATTGAACATGTAAAATGAAAAACCATCTGATCTTGCGATGAGTTGTAAGGAGCATGTTAGGGATGTCGACTTTAAAGTTATTGCAGGCTATAAACAATTTAATCACTTTTAACGTTGATTTATAGGTAAGCCGGGCTGCAAAAAAAGGAAAAATATATTCATAAATTCTCTTAATCCATGTTTGGTTTTTTCATGGCACCGCTGCCAGACAAAGCTTTTAGCCTATAGCCGGTATTTTCATCACACCATCTAACGAAAAAGCCTTCAGACAAACGACCAAAGGCTTTTTATTTTTCAAGTGGTCCCGACGAGAATCAAAACTCATATCCAGCGTTTAGGAAACTCCTATTCTATCAGTTGACCTACGGAACCTTTTTAATCCTGTAGATGGTGCGGTGAAAATACCTGCCACAGGCTTAAATACCTGCCTGCTACTTATTATTTATAGTATTCCATACCGGCTTCATCTCATATAATTCCAGTTGTGAAATATTGATCGAGTTTTGGGGAGACATAAATATTAACCCCTGCTTATTAAATATTGAAAGCCGCTCAACAATGTAACGCTCGCCACCATTTATAAAGATCTCGGAGGAAGTTTTATCGAGGATTATCTCAACGGTGTTATCACCTGGTTTGCAATCATTGCCGGCAATGTTCAAAATTTCGTTCCCATTGTAATTCAACCGCAAACTATCGTTTTTCCCAATCGTAAATTTTGCTTTGATATGATACGCGCCGGAATTGAATTTTGCAAGATTGTCGTTGGCTTCACTTGCTTTTAATGATGTCCATTTATTGGCGTTTGTGTGCAACGTTTCAATTTCCCGGATAGGGTTAGCCACCAATTTCATCCCGCCTGTAGTTGTACGCAAAGTAAATTCTGTCGGGAACAGCATCATTTGGGTGAAAGGCATATTGGGGTGCGTTACCCGTCCCCAGGCTATCTGCACGCGCCTGTTACCAGGCATATTCTCAAACGACTGGGCGGCATATAAAATATCCCTGTCAGAGTTGCCTATGGCATACCGTAGCCTTTGCGTTTCGGGAGTGAAAGTCTTCCCGTCAAAACTGCCGATAAAGTAATCTGCACTGCCGCCATGCAACACCCATTTTTTATTCTTTGTATTCCCGTCTACAGGCAATTCAAAGAAATCCGGGCACT
>Ga0302309_10000061_pt1 | contig 147186 bp, 129 predicted proteins | sample III_Palsa_N1_1_FD_200453 | JGI IMG/M metagenome (GOLD analysis project Ga0302309, IMG submission 200453) | Peat permafrost microbial communities from Stordalen Mire near Abisko, Sweden - III_Palsa_N1_1 | ecosystem: Environmental > Terrestrial > Soil > Palsa > Peat permafrost | place: Sweden...
ATGGTACTGCAGTAAAATGTGGGAGAGTAGGTCGGTGCCCAATTTTTAATCCCGGTTTAACATCGGGACTTAAACAAACCCTTCATCTAACGATGAGGGGTTTTCTTGTTTTAGAACTCTTTTGATTGCTACCTCTAATGGGGTTTTAGACAAAATTACTTCTTTGCAGATGTTAACGAATCGGATATTTATGTACCCGGATTTACAGTTTCTGTTTTTTGCATATGGCGATTTTTGCGCATCTGCTGCCAGGCTAAAAATTGCTTTTGCTGATCAGGGCTTAATACTGCAAATAGCTGCTGTTTGCTTTGCAGTGCTATGGTGTGCGCAGTTAAATGGTTCAATCTTTTATCAACAGACAAATTGTTTTTCAGACTATCCATGCGTTTGGCCCGTGTAAAAAATATAGTATTTATCTGTTGAGCTTGGTTAGAGGTCAGGTTTAGTCTTTTTTGTAAGGTTTTAGTAACGTGTGCGGCGCGTTGTTCAGGTGTTTTTTGCATTGTTGGCACGGCCGAAGTCTGGGCATTGGCCATCATTAAGGTGCCCGATACGAAGGATATTATTAAGATCAACTTTTTCATACTCATCAATTTTTTATTTGTGAGTATGACTTTAAATAAGGTAGAAAGTTTAAAACACTTGCAGCGAACTCCCCATCAAAGGCTTGTTCTACCATCTAAAGCTTCATAAATTTCGGCTGAAAGCAGGCCACTCCCACCCCCGTAATGTTGTACAATAGTTATCTGTGGGTTTATGGAACGAAATGTGTTGCATAGTTTGTCTTCACTTTCCTTTTCAACACCGCCGCCAAGCAATACCAGGCGAAAGGGACGTCGTGTAAATGTGGCTATTGCTTCTTCGTCTGAGTCACAGCCGGTGGCATTCCATTCAGGGTTATTGTTTACCAGTCTGATTACCGTCTGCAAAATTTCCGGGTGACGGCCTATTACCAATATTTCTATTTTAGTCATGATATAAAACTGTTTTTAGCTGAAGTAAAAGCTAAAAGCAAAAGGCCTTTCCAGCATTAATGAAAAGCCCTTTGCTCGTAGCCTTGTAGTTTTTATTCTTTTAACTTAACATGGGCACTTCCATCAGCAAAAATTCTGCATCAGTTTCGGCAGTGATAGTAAATTTATCGGTATCCCATATGCCGTAGCCATCACGGGTATTAAGCAGTTGGTTATCAATTTTGATATCGCCACTTAAATTAAAGATGTAAACGCCATTGCCTTTGGCTTTCAGGTTATATTCGGTACTTACCCCTTTATCAAACTTGCCCAAATGAAACCATGCATTCTGATGAATCCATACACCTGCGTCATCTGGATTTGGCGAAAGTATTTGCTGTAATTTGTTATGTCTGTCGTCGGCATTTAAAGTAATTTGATCATACCGCGGCTCTACATTCTTTTTGTCGGGGAATACCCAAATCTGTAAAAATTTCACCCTTTGCTCCCGGTCTTTATTATATTCGCTGTGAAAAACGCCGGTTCCTGCACTCATTACCTGTATATCGCCATTTTTTATAACAGCCACATTGTTCATGCTGTCTTTGTGTTCCAGGTCGCCTTCTAATGGTATTGAAATAATTTCCATATTATCATGCGGGTGTTTCCCAAAGCCCATTCCAGGGTCCACGGTATCATCATTCAACACCCGCAAAGCGCCGAAATGCATTCTTTCGGGATTATAGTAATTAGCAAAACTAAAAGTATGGTAACTGTTAAGCCAGCCGTGGTTAGCATGTCCACGAGTTTCGGCTTTATGTAATACTGTTTGTGCCATGATTTTTTTCTCCTGTGTTTTAATTTATACATCAAAGGTACAGTCAAATAAAACGATGCCACTTGATGTAGGTTAAGAAATTGAGAAGGCACTAATTTTCACTAATTATTTCGAATTACACGAATGGATTTACATGGCAGCAATTGATCAAATTGCTTGCATTAATTAGTATAATTCGTTCTTCCTAAATTCGTTATATTAGTGTTTATTCCTCATTCTGCTAAAAAATTCAGGTGTTACACCAATGTATGATGCTATTTGTTTTTGGGGCAGATGATCTATCAGTGTTGGGTAGCGTTTGCAGAATATATTATAGCGTTCTTCGGCGGTAAGACTCAAATTATCCACTACCCGTTGCTGATTGGCCACCAGCGAGTTTTCGGTAAGTATCCGGAAGAATCGTTCAAATTTAGGGATCTCCTGGTATAGTTTTTCCTGGTTGGTTTTCGATAATAAAATAACATCGGTATCCTCCAGCGCTTCGATATTTAAAGTGCCTGGTTTCTGCGAGATAAGGCTGTACATATCGGCTATCCACCAATCGGGCGGAGCAAAACTTAATACATGCTCAATTCCATTTTTATCAACGGTGAATCCTCTTAAACAGCCTGCGGTAACAAATGCAGAGTATTTGCAGATCTCGCCATAGCTTAAAAAAAGCTGTTTGCGTTTAATTTTTTTTTCGTGGAGGTATGAAATGAAAATATCCTTCTCAGTATCCGTTAAGTGAATATACCTGGCAATATTATTCAGCAATAGGTTAAAAGGCATGTCTTCTGTTTAAAAATTATTGGGTAAACGGTATAGATATAATAAATAACTTAATATTAAGTAGTTGTAATTTAACCATTTATTAATAGCTACTTAAACGTTTCGCAATACCCGGCGAGTAACTTTGAGGTATAAAATTTAGCAATAAAACTTGAAAGCGCCAGTAGCAATTTTAAGCAAAAAATTACTAAAAACAGGGATTTTTGTTTTGCTGCTCCTTAGCCTCCAGTCCGCCCGTTCGCAATCCATACCTCTTCCCAACGGTTTTGCACATAATGATTATTGCCATCAGCATCCGCTATTTGATGCACTCGACAATGGCTATACCAACATTGAAGCAGATATATTTTTAGAAGAAGGTGATTTAATTGTAGCGCATATTAATCCGTTTTTTAGGAGTGATAAAATACTGGAAACGATGTATCTGCAACCGCTGGCAGATAGAATTGCAAAGAACGGTGGCCAGGTATATAAAGGATACAACACCCCGATTGTTTTACTGATTGATATTAAGACTGGCGCCAATAATACTTACACCGCTTTAAAACCATTGCTCGAAAAATACCGGTGGATGCTATCCAGTTATGACAATGGTAAGGTTACGCAGCGAGCTATTACCATCGTTTTATCGGGCCATAAGCCGTATCAAATGATTAAGAGCGAAACGAACAGGCTGGCTTTTATTGACGAAGATTTGCGTAAAACGGCCAGCGATACCACCGCCAACAATGTTTACAAACTGGCAAGCTGCAAGTATTCAAAAATGCTGAGCTGGGATGGTACTGGAGATTTTCCGGTTGTTGAACGAAACAGATTATGCGCTTATGTAGCAATGGCGCATAAATTTGGAAAAAAAGTGCGGTTGTGGGCGTCGCCGGAGAGAAACAATGTGTGGAAAGAACTACTAAAATGCGGAGTCGACTTGATAAACACTGATAAATTGGTCGACCTGAAAAACTTTTTAATTGCTTACAAAGACAGTTATGTGGTTGCCAATACGGTAAACCCTGATCATACGATAGCAAGTAACTGATAGCCTGATATTCCCCGGCTAATTTCTTGCGCGCACAAAGAATATTTTCTTTAAAAAATATGCGCTCATTTGGTTGATAATGAGCTGTTAGTGATTATATTTATATCCTGAACCTTTTCATAAATAACCTAAATACACTTATCGTTATGGCAATAGATTTAAATACACTTGTGCCCGAATTTAAAGCGAAAGTTGAAGAGCTATTAGTTAACTGCGCCAATGCTGGTTACCCCATGCAGCCTACTTTCGCAATTCGTACACCGTTAGAGCAGGGCAAACTTTGGCGCCAGTCAAGAACTACTGATGTTGTTGAACAAAAAATAGCAGATTTAAGAAACCAGAGCGCCGAATTTTTGGCCGACTGTATCGCTAATGCAGGTCCGCAAAATGGGGAGCATGTTACCAACGCCATTCCCGGTATGTCATGGCACCAGTTTGGCGAGGCGGTTGATTGCGTTTGGATGTTAAACGGGAAAGCTAATTGGTCGACCGATTTATTATTTAACGGGAAAAATGGCTATGTGGTTTACGCACAACAGGCAAAGGCGCTTGGCTTAACCGCCGGAGGCTTATGGACGACCTTTAAAGATTGGCCGCATGTTCAGTTAAGAAGCGCTAACGGCCCGCTGGGAGCCATGACATTGCAACAAATTAATGATACCATGAAGACCCGCTTTGGCGGCTGATTAAACTTTATTGAATAAGCATTTTTTTAAAGGCCACGCTATCGCCGCTGAAAACGTCAAAATCTACAACGTGATTGATGCCGTTTACTTTGGCCTTGTCTGAGTGTTGCCAGAATTTCCAGCTGGTGGTTTTGCTTGTATCCAATTCAGGGTGATAATAATGGGCTATCCATAAGCTATAACTATCAAAATGGCCCTGCAAATTATCCTCGTAAAACTTAAGGCCCGAATAAATAATAGGCTTTGATCCTGTTCGGGCTTCAATTTCACTTAAGAAAGATTGTAGTTCTTCCCGCATTTTGGCAGGGGTAACGCCATCCAGCCGTTCGATATCAACCACCATCGGCAAGTCGCCTTTTTCAATATTTACGGTTTGCAAAAAAAAGTAAGCCTGCAGTTTGCTGTTTAATTTGGGCCTGAAATAATGATAGGCTCCGCAAACCAGCCCCTGCTTAGCCGCCTCGCGCCAGTTGCGCTGAAAATACGGATCAACCTGCAAAATACCTTCGGTAGCTTTGATATAGGCAAAGCTGATATGCACATCATCTTCTTCCATGTTTTTTACCTTCTGCCAGTCAATTTTGCCTTGATATGATGATACATCAATGCCGTGAATGCTGTATTGATCGGGTATAGGAATATTGTAGCTGGCGTAGGTATGGTAATGCTGATCTTTCCCAAAATCCCGCACCCATCGCCAGCCGGATGAAAAGCTTTTAATAACGTATCCATAATAAAAAGGGGATAGCAATACCAGTATAATAATGGCAATTACAAACTTTACCTGTATGGGTAAGCCCGATGAAGACTTTCGTTTTTTAGGGGGATTTGCTTTCTTTACCGGTGATGATCTTTTTACGGGAGCCTTTTTTTTGATTGGAGTTGCCACGGGATAAAAATACAAAATGAAGCCTTTTGTTTGATGGTAAATATTGAGAAGATGACGGTTATATCGTTATAAACTAATTAGGCAATAAGTTTGGACTAAAAAGAATAGTTTGCCAATAAAATATTGCTGAACTTTGAGCTCAAAATAAATATATTGATGAAGGCGGTAAAAGTTCCTGATGTTTTAACCACGGCTCCCTATTACCTGCGGGAACTGAAGATGAATGGTGTGAGTTTGGTTGAATCGTGTACCCACTCAAGCCATGTTGGGGGATGCATGTATTTGGAAGAGCATATGCTGATGGTGGTGTTAGAAGGTACTAACCGTATTACGCAGGGTAATAGCACTTTTATGTTGTATAAAAATGAAATGGTATTGCTTAAAAAGGCGACGATGGTTACTTTTAATAAAAGCGGCAATCCCGAAAATAACATGTTATATGATAGCATGTTGTTTTTTTTAAAAGAAGAGTTTTTGGTTGATTTTATGAAAATAGCCAAAATTGAATCGGTTAATTGTGCAGAGCCCGTAAAGGTAGAAGTGAAACCGATAGGTGAAAGGCTACTCAGATTTTTTGAATCGTTAAAACCCTATTTTAGTGAGCCGGATAATATAGATGCCGGTTTAATGAAAATTAAAATGCTGGAATTGCTTTTTGATATCGCCAGCACCGACAAAAATCTGTTTCAGCAAATACTGCAATTAAAAAAACAGGTTTTTACAGATATCCCATCCATTGTTGAAGAAAACTATGCAAACCCGGTTACCTTAACGGATCTAGCTTATTTATCGGGCAGAAGTCTTTCGAGTTTTAAGCGCGATTTTCAATCTATCTACCAAATTCCGCCGGCACAATGGATCAGGCAAAAAAGATTGACTAAGGCCAACGAATTACTACGTACAAACCTGCCTGTTAAAGATGTTTGTTACTCGCTCGGTTTTGAGAGTGTGGCACATTTTTCAAGATTGTATAAAGAATATTTTGGTCATACGCCATCAGAAACTAAAGGCAGAGTATTTGTATTGATGGATTGAGCCGATTAGTCAATCAATTTGGACTGCACAGATAAACTGATTTAAAAGCAGAGTCGCATCTTTGTAGAAACATTAAACTATAAAACATTATGATTCCAGTAAAAGGATATGCAGCACAAAGCCCGGTAACAGACCTGGCGCCGTGGAATTTTGAACGCCGTGAGGTAGGTCCTCATGACGTGCAGTTCGACATTTTATTTTGTGGCGTTTGCCACTCCGATCTTCACCAGATAAAAAACGATTGGTTCCCCGGAATATTCCCGATGGTACCGGGCCACGAAATAGTGGGCCGGATTGTTAAGGTGGGCGATCATGTTAAAAACTTTAAAGTTGGCCAACTTGCTGGAACGGGTTGCCTGGTAGATTCATGCCGCGTATGCGAAAATTGCAAACAGGATTTGGAGCAATATTGCTTAAACGGTAGTTCGCAAACCTACAATGGCCTGGAGCAAGATCATAAAACACCTACTTATGGCGGCTACTCAAATTCTATTGTGGTAAATGAAGATTTTGTATTACACATTTCTGAAGATGTTGATCTGGCTGCTACAGCACCATTATTGTGTGCAGGTATTACTACCTACTCGCCTTTAAGATATTGGAAAGTTGGTAAAGGACATAAGCTGGCCGTATTAGGGCTTGGCGGATTGGGCCACATGGCGGTTAAATTTGGCGTTGCTTTTGGTGCCGAGGTAACCGTGCTGAGTACTTCGCCTAAAAAAGAAGAAGATGCCAAAAAATTGGGCGCACATCATTTTGTGGTGACAACTGATCCGGCACAAATAAAAGCAGCCAAAGGCACTTTCGATTTTATTTTGGATACCGTATCTGCAGAGCACGATTTTAATATGTACTTGTCTTTATTGCGGACAAATGGCGTTCATATTTGTGTAGGTGTACCGCCAAAACCTGCAGAAATTGCGGCCTTTAGCTTGCTTGGCGGCAGAAAAAGTTTAGCAGGATCAGGAATAGGCGGCTTAGCCGAAACTCAGGAAATGCTTGATTTTTGTGCAGCCAATAATATTGTTTCCGATATCGAGATGATAGATATTAAGGACATTCATGCTTCTTATGATCGTATGCAAAAAGGCGACGTTCGCTACCGGTTTGTAATTGATATGGCTACATTGTAATTCATCAATATTAACATCTACCTATTAAAAAGGCATGGAATATTTATTCCATGCCCTTTTTACTTACGCGTAATTGGCTTGAGGTATCGGTTCGGCAACCATTTCACTGCGTTGCCGGTCATAATAAATGCAAAGCATTTTTTGGGTATCAATAACCCATTTTTCAACTCCCGCTTCTGCGGCTTGTCTGCAAAATGTAATGAAATCTGTTTTGCCTTGCTGGTGAATACTTATCGTATGTTGTAAGGAAGCAGCCGATGAAGATGTCGCAATGTCCATTGGATCGTATTTGGCGGCGGATTTTACAAGGTGTCCATTATTGCCATAATAAATGGTGGTGCCATCTTTTACCAGGTATTCGTACGTTATTAATCCCAGTTGTTTGATTTCTTGTACATAGCGCGGAAAATCTGCACCTGTTTTTACCCTGCTATGGGCCTCTTTGAGTTGTTGTTCTGTAAACATGGCTTTAATAATTTGTTGTTACAAAACTACTTCCCTCCGTGGCCCCGTGATTGTAAAAAATCGTTTATCTCATTTTATCGGTATTTTTACAGTCTTTAAATACTGCTCAGGAGTAATTGCTGTAAATGCCTTAAAATCCTTTATAAAATGTGCTTGATCATAATAGCCGGCAATAAAAAAGGCAGATGCCGGGTCATTTTCATTTAATGCAGTAATAACGCTTTTGATTCTGACAATTGAAGCAAATTTTTTAGGAGAAGCTCCAACAACCCGGCGAAATCTTTTTTCTGGTATTTAGTTTATAGGCAAGCTCGCTGATGCGTATAGTCCCTTTTGAGTGATAGATATATTGAATGGCTTTATTAACCAGCAAGTCTGCAGGAATATTGTGCAAATGGTTAAGCAACAGCAATTCAATCACTTTTATTCTTGATGCATCATTAGTTGCTGTTGAAAGTAATTCTTCGGCTTTTCGTAGCTCAGCATTATTGAAAATATGTTCAAGTGCAATACTCTCTCTAAATAATTCATTTACTGGGTTGGTAAAAAAATGGGTGGCACCCGTTTCCTGAAAAACAACCAGAACGGTGCCCGTGAGGAGTTGATTTTTAAAAGTACGGCAAGTATCCATTAATCCGGTAACACCCGCAGTAGCAAGTGGTATTTCTAAATCATTATCCAGATAGGATAGTTGTCCGGAATACTGAAAACCCATTACCAGCGAAGTGCCCGGTATTACATTATATTTAAGCATTTCATCATTTTCTGATATGATGAAATGCTTAACATAAGGCCTCAGCTGTTCACAAGGTTGATGAATTTCAAACTTCATAGCGGATATTAATTTAAATATACTAATATCCTTTGTTTATGTAATAGGTTTAATTTATGCCAGGTGCATTACCGCATACAAAGCGGTAGTGGATATGGCAATCCATAATACCACTCCCTGCAATAAAGGTTTAAAACCTACTGATGCTAGTACTGTACGTGATAAACCGGCGCCTATTAAAAATAAGGTAAGGGTTAAACCGGCTTTTGCAATTATTATTAAATAGGGTGCTGCAATATTTACCACAGGGATATAAGTATTGGCAATAACAGCCAGGATAAACAAACCAATAAAATAAGGGATGCTCACCTTTTTTGATTGGTTTTTAAACACAAATGACGCCATAAAAGTTACCGGGATAATCCATAATGCTCTGGCCAGTTTAACGGTTGTTGCTACCTCTAAGGCATGCGTACCATATTTACTGGCCGCGCCTACAACAGAGCTGGTATCATGTATGGCAATAGCGCACCATAGGCCAAACTGGGTTTGTGATAAATTAAAGTGATGACCAATAATAGGGAATATAAACAGAGCGACTGAATTTAAAACGAATACGCAGCCCAGTGCGACAGATATCTGTTTTTCTTCGGCCTTTATAACCGGGGAGATAGCTGCAATAGCGCTTCCTCCGCAAATGGCGGTGCCGGCTGAAATAAGGAACGATGTTTTCTGTTCAATTTTTAGCCACTTGCCCATACAATAGCCAAAAACTAAAGTACCGCTGATAGATGCTATGGTAAATAATACCCCTTCTTTGCCTGCCTGTATGGCGCTGTGTATATTCATGCCAAAGCCTAAGCCTACTACAGATACCTGCAATAGCAAATGCGTGGCTTTGTGGTTAAGATGTATATAAGGATGCCCCATTAGTTGAGCTACAGCCAAACCCATTAATAAAGCAATGGCAGGACTGGAGAAAGGTGTTAAACAAAAGGCGATACAAATGATAAATATAGCTTTGCGGGTGTTATCATTTATATTGAAAAATGCGCCGCTGGTATTAATTAATTGCTGTTGAGCTTGCATGGTTGTTAATTTTATTACAACAAATGTCCGCTCTTTTTAAGGCTTATTTTTATCATAAAAGGCAATGCCAGATAACCAAAAGTTATGATGAAGTATTGTTTTGTGATTGATGAGATAATACCGCCTTTAATTCACACCAATTTTCCTAATCGATCATGACAGCCATCCCATGAAACTTTTATGGTTCAACAGCGTTGAAAATAAACTTTTATGCTATTTTTTGATTTAAAAATTGTGTACCTTGTATCCCCCTATTTTACCAGGGCTAATAAAAATGACAGAACACGAAATAAAAATAGCTTTTAAAGAATACAATACTTTACAAGAACTAAACGCCCCCAATTATGAACTTTGCCTTGAGGCAATAAAGGCAATGGAAAATTCACACTCGCCTTATTCCAAATTCAGGGTGGGCACTGCCTTACGCTTGCAAAGCGGTAAAATTATTTATGGCAGCAATCAGGAAAATGTAGCCTACCCATCGGGCCTGTGTGCCGAACGGGTGGCGCTGTTTCATTGGGGCGCCAATTATCCTAACGACCCCATTGAAGCCATGGCAGTAACCGCCAGCACCGATGAATTTGAAATTTCGCAACCTATTGCTTCATGTGGCTCATGCCTGCAGGTAATGGCTGAGTATGAAAAAAAACAGGATAAGCCGTTTGAAATTATTTTGTTTTGTAATAATGGCCCGGCCTGGGTAATGGAAGGGGTCGATAGTTTTTTGCCTTTCCTGTTTTTTGAAAACAGACTGATCAATGAGGCAAAAGGGTAAAGGCGAATATTACTATTTCAAATCAGGCAAATTCAATAATGAGGTTAAAATTAATCGTACTTTTTTTAAGCATATTTATTACCACCCGGTTACATGCGCAGCAGGGTTTTCCTTTTGATAACGAGATAAGGGCATTTAAGCACCAGGATAGCGTCAGTTTCCCGCTCAAAGGCGGTATATTGTTCATTGGTAGTTCTTCTATCCGTAAATGGACAGATTTGGAACAACGTTTTGCAGGCAAGCTTATTACCCGGCGCGGAGTCGGTGGATGCACATTAGGGCAATTGGTTGATTATTATACGCCTTATATATTATTTCCCTATCAGCCACGAAAAATTTTTATTTATGCCGGCGAGAATGATATTGCCGCCGGAAAAAGCGGGCAGTTTGTTTTTGAGGAGTTTGAAAAATTGTGGGTAATGATTCATCAGCAATTGCCTGATGCCAATATCTATTTTTTATCGATAAAGTTAAGTCCAAGCAGGGCTCAGCGTTTTAATGAGGTCATCAGGGCAAACGAACTAATAAAAGGCTACCTGGCGAATAAGCCTAACAGTACTTTTATTGATGTGGGTACAGTAATATTAAAAGAAAATTCGGCTTTGCCGGATTCTGCTCTGTTTCAGGCAGACATGTTGCATTTAAACAGCAAAGGCTATGACCGCTGGCAGCAGGTTTTGGAACCCTATGTTAAATAAGATAAAAGCAAAAAGCCGGTAACAAAAATCTGATCGACTTTAGTTACCGGCTTTAAATTGTTAAAGCTCTTTATGTTTAGCTTAATGTTTTCGTTAAATTATTTGTACGAAGTAACCACTTTGGTTATTACCCAACCGGTAGTTTTTGATAATGTTACCACATCGGTGCGTACATAGTCGCCATATTTAAAGTCTACCTTTACTGTTGATGCGTCATCATCATCGGCCATAATAGTGGTGGTTGCTGTAACGTTTGCATCAATGCCTGCGTTTTTAATTGCAGCAAGTAAATCATCTTTGGTAAGCGTGTTCACATTTTCGCCCCTTTGGATGTCGTATTCCATGCTGTTATCCAATATACCTTCGATATTGTTTGTTTTGCCGTGAGTTATAGCATCAATGTATGTGTTGATAACATCTGTTTTTGTGGGTTTGTCAGCAATCGGATTAACGGTTGCATTAGCTGCTACACAGATAAAAAGCAATGCGATGCCTGTCAGTACTGATTTTAAGGTTTTCATGATTTTTGTATTAAATTTATTTTTTAGTTTTATAACCATAGGACGATACAAAGATCGGAAGTGTTACAGAAATATTGACTTGAAATTAAGATTTAACAAACATTTAACCTTAGGAATAAATTGTTGGTGATTCTGCAACAAAATTTAATTTTGGTATCAATATGATTGAGTTTTCGACCATTATTTTGCAATTTGATGAACAGGGCGAGAAGACCGGATGGAGCTATATTGAGGTTCCGGCTGACATAGCACGTCAAATTAAGCCCGGATTTAAAAAATCTTTCAGGATACGGGGCATGTTGGATGGCTTTGAGGTGAAAGGTATGGCCTTAATGCCTATGGGTGGCGGCAATTTTATAATGGCCTTAAAGGCCGAAGTAAGAAAAGGTATCCGGAAAAATGCTGGTGCCATGTTACAGTTAAGGATTGAAGAAGACACAGATTATAAGGTTGAAATTCCAGACGATTTGAAAGAGTGTTTTGATTTCGAACCCGAAACCTGGGATTTTTTTAACAGCCTGGCCAAATCACATCGTGAATATTTTATCAAATGGATTGAAGGGGCTAAAACTGCCGAAACCCGTGCAAAACGTATAGTGAATACTGTAAATGCCATGCTACGAAAATGGGATTATGGGAAAATGTTAAGAGATATGAGAAAAGAATAAGGGCTGGCTCGAAAATATCTTGTTCATAGCCAGCAATGTGTATAATTTTCAGGTATAAATTATTCCGCTATATAGTATCTTTACCCATCATATTAATAATTAACCGCGAAGTTCACTAAGGAACCTCAAAAAAATAAAGGACAGTATTTGTCTGCTAATGGAAACTTAGTGTACGCTCTGCCTTCTTTGCATCCCTGTGTTAAAATGTCAGATACAACAAACAACGAAGAAAAATTACATAACATTACCTCTCTCGACGGCTTGTACGAAAACTGGTTCCTGGACTATGCTTCTTACGTAATCCTTGATCGTGCTGTTCCGCATATAAACGATGGCTTAAAACCCGTACAGCGTCGTATTCTGCATTCGCTTAAGGAAATGGATGACGGGCGCTTCAACAAGGCTGCCAACGTTATTGGTAATACCATGAAATATCACCCGCATGGCGATGCTTCAATCGGCGATGCGATGGTGCAAATTGGTCAGAAGAATTTGTTGATTGACTGCCAGGGTAACTGGGGTGATCCGGTTACCGGAGACTCGGCTGCTGCACCGCGTTATATTGAGGCACGTTTATCAAAGTTTGCCCTTGATGTTGTTTTTAACCCTGATACTACCGATTGGCAGGCCAGCTATGACGGGCGTAACCGCGAGCCTATAACACTACCTGTAAAATTCCCGTTGTTGTTAGCCCAGGGGGCTGATGGTATTGCGGTTGGGTTGGCTACCAAAATTATGCCGCACAATTTTATCGAGCTGATTGATGCTTCAATTGAGGTATTGAAAGGCAAGCGCCCCGACCTTGTACCTGATTTTTCAACGGGTGGTATGGCTGATACCTCGGCATATAATGAAGGTCAGCGCGGAGGTAAGATACGTGTACGTGCTAAAATTGTAGAGCGCGATAAAAAGACACTGGCCATTACTGAAATTCCTTTTACCACCACTACAGGTGGACTGATGGAAAGCATTGTTGCTGCCAATGAAAAAGGGAAAATCAAAATCAAAAAAATTGAAGATAATACCGCCAGTACGGTGGAAATTATTGTACACCTTGCTCCCGGTATATCGCCTGATGTAACCATCGACGCCTTATATGCCTTTACGGATTGCGAAGTTTCTATATCACCCAATACCTGCGTAATTCAGAATGACAGGCCGCGGTTTATGAGTGTGAACGATATGCTTTCCGAAAGCACGCACAACACTCGCCGCCTGTTAAAAATGGAGCTGGATATTAAGCTGAAAGAACTGATGGAAAAAATATTCTTCAGTTCGTTGCTTAAGATTTTTATCCAGGAGGGCATGTACAAACATCCGGATTACGAAGGGTCGAGTAATTTTGAGATGGTGCAGGAGGTATTAAACCGTCTGTTTGAACCATTTTTCCCACAGTTTTACCGTGAAATTTTACCGGAAGACTATAAGAAGCTGATTGATAAACCGATGAGTAGCATAACCCGTTTTGATGTTAAGAAAACGGACGAGCAAATCAAGGGCCTGGAAGAAGAGATAAAAGAAGTAAAGCATCACCTTAAACATTTAACCGATTATACCATTGCCTGGTTCCTGAAGTTAAAAGAGAAGTACGGCAAAGGACGCGAACGTAAAACTGAACTACGCACTTTCGACAGGGTTGAAGCAGCTCAGGTAGCATTAGCGAATGTTAAATTGTATGTGAACCGTGTGGACGGCTTTATTGGTACCGGACTTAAAAAAGACGAATTTGTTGGTGACTGCTCAGACATTGATGAAATTATTGTTTTTAGGGAAGATGGCCGTTTTATGGTTACCAAGGTGCAGGATAAAGTTTTTGTGGGTAAGGAGATTATTCACGTAGCTGTATTTAAAAAGAACGATGAGCGCACCGTTTATAACATGATTTATAAAGACGGGCAAAGCGGCGTTAGCTTTATAAAACGATTCTCGGTTGTTGGCGTAACCCGCGATAAAGAATATGACTTGACAAAAGGTACCAAGGGCACCCGCGTATCCTATTTTTCGGCTAACCCAAATGGCGAGGCCGAGGTTGTTAACATTCAGCTTAAGCCTCAAAGCAAATTGAAAAAGCTGCAGTTTGATGAAGACTTTGCAGCTCTGGCTATTAAGGGTCGTAATTCTATCGGTAATATTATTACCAAATACCCGGTTAAAAAAATCGCGCTGAAGAGTAAAGGAAAGTCAACACTATCCGGTCGTAAGATATGGTACGATGATACTTTGAAACGTTTAAATGCCGATGGCAGAGGGAAATACCTGGGCGAATTTGATGGTGATGATAAAATATTAACCGTTTTAAGTAACGGCGTTTATGAGTTAACTACGTTTGATTTGAACAATCACTTTGATGATAAAATGATTGTTATTGAAAAATACAAACCCGAAAAGGTTTATTCGGTCATTCATTTTGAAGGGAAATCGAAAAATTACCTGGTAAAAAGATTCACTTTTGAGAATGCAGCAGTTGGCCGGCAAACCAGTATCATTAGCGATGAAGCAGGCTCAAAACTTACCTTAATAACCGGCACAAAACAGCCTGTTGTTAAGGTTGAACAATTAAAAGGTAAAGAACAAGCCGCCGAAATACTTGAAATTGATTTAACCATATTAATTGATGTTAAGGGGATGAAAGCAATGGGTAACCGCCTTTCGCAATTCCCTGTAAAATCAGTTGAGCTGATGGCGGAAACGGTAACCGAAGATGAGGAGGTAGTGGAAGAAGATACCACCGTGATAGAAGAAACAGATAAGGATGAGGCCGCAGAAATAACGGACGAAACAGAAGAAAAAAATGACAGTGGTGATGCGGCTACCGGATCATCGTCAAAATCAATTGATTTTGAAATCACCAATCCGGATGATATAGATATTGACGATGGGGGGCAATTGGGGCTGTTTTAAGACAGGGATCATTGAAACGCAATAAATGTTAATTTTTTGTAATGTTTATTTTAATATTGTAATATTAAATGTATTATTGACGTTTAATTTTCTATGATTTCGATAATCCTAATTTTTTTACTGTTTAGTTTTTTGGTGACTTTAATAAGCGTCAAGCTATTACCAAAAGAATAATTCATTTTGTCCAGATAAAATGAATTGTTCTTTTATGATGTTCTTCAAAGATATAAACTGAAGGGTATCCGGCCTTTGTTTATTATTGGATACTTATTTTTCGGCTGGAGCGGCTTGTGTCATCTCTCTTATAGATACCCAACCATAAGGACTATCTTTATATCGAACATAAATTACCATGGACCGGCCATGTGCATAAGTTGGTTCGCCCCCACTTTTAGGGATTACCTTAATGGTGAAAATTACAGATTGAAAAGCTGTTGATCCGTTAAACGCAGTATTTTCAATATGATTTTCCACAAACTCCAGTTTTGAAGCCTTAAACATCTCTGTTAATCCTTTTGCTAAAGCAGCGCGGCCAATAACTACATTATCGCCACCAAAATATTTTATGATATTGGGATGATGCAGGGCCACTATGGCGGCAACATCGCCCCGGCCAAAGGCATCGCGAATGGCACGGGTTGTTTGTTCGAGCGAGATACTGTCCTGCACCGCCGTTTGTGCATTGCTTTTTCCGGCCAGAAAAAGCGTCAGAATTAAAGCTGCTATGAATTTCATCGGGATAGATTTTTATGCAGACGGTTAATTTATTTTTATAGTTTACTCCTCGTCGGGCTGATATCTTTCTTTTACATATTGCAGCAGTGTTGTCACATCGTTTTTTACCATCCTGTTATCAGTTAACAGTTCGTTGGTATTAATTCTTATGAGTACCATGTCAACACCTAACTGTGTAATGTCCTCTTGCGATAAATTCCGCATTTCGGGTTTTTCGAGTTTGGTGTGGTTAAAGGCAGCACTCAGGTTAGCCGCAGTAAAATGCTTCAGTAAAAAGGGATCAATAAAACTTCTTTGATATTGAAGCGTAATATCCTGAACCAGGTGCAGCAGCTCGGTATGCTTTTCATATGCTGCGATGTAGTTTATTATTTTTGAACTTGAAAATTGTTTTAGATGGAGTTCGTTTTTAATGGCAAAAATAGCACCAGCTGATGGATGAAATAGATAAATATTATGCGAATTAGCAACAAGCTTTTGTATGTGGCCTATATCTTCATTTTTTAACGGCTGTTGCAAAATGCTTGCTAAAGTATCATTGGTTTTTAAAATGCCGGTTTCAAATTGATAGATTTTATTTAATTCGGTGGTATCAGTTTTAAGATCCTGAACGAGCTGCGAGGTTAGCTCTTTTACGTGTTGATGATTGGTAATGGCTTCTCTTACATTTTCGGCAATAAAGCCCATCATTACGGCAATAAATATCATTAAACCTTCCAGCAGGTATTCTTTCCAGGGCTTGGGACTATGGTCAAGTTGTGGATGATGATGTACTTCCATTTCAATTTGGGGCAAGGTTACTTGTGATGGCTCCTCTGTTTTTTCAGGGGTGGCTATACTACTTTCGGGTTCTTTTGTACTGCTAACTTTAGGGCGGGATCTTTTGACTTTTGGTGTCTCTTTGCCGTCTTTCAGATTAGTTTCATCTACAGTTTTTGGTGCTTTGTCCGATGCTTTTGTAGTACGCTGCCGGTTGGTTTTAGCCATAGACTCAAAACTAAATATTTAAGTAGCCGCCTGCAAATTGTATTTTAAAAATGATCATAAAATCATAATGCCAATCGGGAATGTTCACCAATTGGGTTGTGCTTATTTTTTATGCCACCACATATCGGCCCATTCGGCCCGCTCCGCTTCGTTTAAAAACGTCCACGCGACTATGCGGCTGGTTTTTTGCCCTTGCGACATGCCTATAGTCCGCACATCAACCGCTGCTACTTTTTTCAGGGACTTGTAAACGCCCGGTAGGGTATCTTTTTTTGATACCAGTGTGGTAAACCACAAACATTGTTTGGCTACCAAAGCGCTCTGCTCAATGGTCAATTTTATAAAAGCAGCTTCACCGCCCGGATACCATAATTCTTTTTTTTGCCCACCAAAGTTTTGCGTGCCTGGTTGCGCATTGGTTTTTAATTTAGTCCATTTGTTAACCGTTGCCAGTTGCGCCTCCAGCGCGGAGGTATGAAAGGGCGGATTGCAAATGGTTGCATCAAACCCTTCGCCATTTAAAACTATACCTTTAAAAATATTGTGCTTGTTGGTTTGCTGGCGTAACAGGATGTGATCTTTTAAATGCTTGTTGGCCGCAATAATATCCATTGCGGATCGTATGGCGATAGGGTCAATATCGGTACCAACAAAATGCCAATCGTACGTCGTGCTGCCTATAATTGGATAGATACAATTGGCCCCCATACCAATATCAAGGATCTTTATTTTTTTGCCCGTAGGAATATTACCCTTATCAGTTTCGCCCAGCAAATCGGCCACATAGTGGATATAATCGGCGCGGCCGGGTATTGGCGGACAAAGGTATCCTTCGGGAATGTCCCAGTTGCTGATGTTATAAAACTGTTTCAGCAAGCTTTTGTTCAGCATTTTAACCGCCTCGGGGTCGCTAAAGTTAATGGACTCAATATTATATTGATTCGGTTTAACAAAGGGGCGAAGTGCGGGTGTGTTTTTAATGAGTTGTTCAAAATCATAACCCTTGCGATGCACATTGCGGGAATGCAGGTTCTCTTTTTCGGCGACTGGTTGTTTTGATGACATGGACATAAGCAGTATATGTACCCTAAAGAAGGAGCGGCTAAGTTACGAAAACACAGTAGTTATACCCTATCAGTTCTTTGCACCATAATTTATATGCAATAATTATTTACTTACCTATATTATTTATTAATAATCTTAACGATATTTATAATAAACAATGCGGTATCAATTGCACTGCATTACCACCCTCCCTGATTATTTGCTGTTGATTTAGGCAATAAATTGCTGTTTAAAAACACATCCACAATCCATTTAACTAAAATTTATGAAAAAGACTTATCTAAAACTATTTACGGTATGCTTATTTGCGGCCACTTTTATTTTGATTTTTGACCCTGTATACGCTGGTTTTATACAGCAGGACCGATCTGCCAAACCAGCTCAGCGACCTCCGTCTAATAACCAACGCCCACCGGCCAATAATCATAAACCGCCAACAAACAATCCCCGTCCACCATCAAATAATCATAAACCGCCGGTAAATAATCCCCGTCCTCCATCAAATAATAAGCCACCTGCAAATGGTCATCGACCGCCTAATAATGGTCACAAGCCGCCTGTAGCAAATCCAAGGCCTCCTGTTACGCACCCACGCCCTCCCGTTACACATCCGAGGCCACCGGTAGTTGCCAATCCACGCCCCCCCGTACATCATAGGCCGCCGGCATACAGACCGCCGGTGTACAGGCCTGTGCGCCCGGTATACGTAAGGCGGAGGCCGTATTACGCCTACAGGTATCATACTTATACACCTTATCATTGGGGCCCGTCATGGCACCCCGTCGGCTTTTTTATTGCCGCATTGGCTACAACGGCTATTATAATTGCCATAAATGATCAGCAATATCATTATGCCAATGGCGTTTATTATGCGCCTGCATCGGGAGGATACACGGTTGTGCCTGCACCGGTTGGCGCCAGCATAACAGTTTTACCATCGGGCTACAGCACAGTACCAGTTTCAAATGTTAACTACTATTATTACGGTGGCGCCTATTATACACAAAGCAGCGGAGCCTACGTTGTTGTTGCCCCGCCGGTTGGCGCAGTGGTAGCCAATCTGCCCGATGGCGCAGAGCAAGCCACCATCAATGGCAATAAATATATGGTTTATAACGGAACCTATTATCAGCCGGTTTTTGCAAACGGACAAAATGCATATGAGGTTGTTGATATGGAAGAACAATAAATTGAATAACCTTTGCAGCGGCTAAAAAAGAAAGTCTCCGGTTTTTATGCCGGAGACTTTTTCTTGTTTATATGAATTTGATTATTAAAGCGTGTTTAGCTGAAGGTCAATGTCTTTTTTAGCGTCAGCCAAAATTTTTAAATTAGCATAAGGCGAAATAAAGCTATTTTTAAACCACATAGTAGAATTACTCAGTACCGGATCACCACCACCGAGGTTTTTTTTCGACAACCAGTCTAACTTTTCCCACTGGCCGCTTTGAAGGTTAAGTACTCCATAAACAGCTTTTAAACTCATACCACCGGTTTTATCATTGCCTATAACATATAACTTTCCATCATTATAATGGTATTCGGTTGGTAATGTTATTTCTGGGACAGAGTATGACACCGGTAAAAACTGTTGTGTTTTTAGGTTGATATCAGCGTCATAAATATTTAGCAGGAATGAGCTTTCCAACATCCATGCACCGCTACTAATACTGCTTGGTTCAGTTGTTCGCGCAGACACCGAAGCGACTAATGTATTGCCTGCTTCTTTAAAATACCTTATACCTAATGATTTCTTACTATCAAATTGCGGAGCATCCATCTTTTTATTTATAGGTACAAATGCTTTTACTAAGCTTTTTAAATGGTCGCTGGTAAATATTTCTTCGGTAAAGTTAGTTTTGCCGGTAGCAAAGTCAAATTTCCCTATAGAAAGCTCGGTTTTGTTATCCGCATTGCTGAAGATCGCTGCGGCATACATCATATTGGCATTAGCAGTAGATGAAATGAAATAGAGGGAATGGAAAGGATCATAGTTTTTATTGGCTTCATAAGGTAAATCGGTTTTTATGCTGGCAATAGCAGTATTACTGCCCGCTCCGTATTTAACGATTTCTAAATGATTCTGATTAATCCATGATAGTATGAAATTGCCATTTATATCGGCAGTTATGTTTTCCAGGGTGCCGTCGCGCAGATCAAGCTTATATTGCTTAGGGTTTAACTGGTCATCACATTCAATAACAGATATATCCCTGGTCTCATTCATTGTTTTATATGGGTTTGAAAACACAGTACCTATATGGAGTGTATTTTTGAACCCGGTTTCTCTTAATGATATTTTCAGATACTTACCATCACCATTAAATATTTGTTTTTCGGTCAAATAGTCTTTTTTTGTTTCAAGGATCTTTTTTTCGAGCAACACTTTTCCGGTTTTAGGGTCCAGAATAAACGCTGTAGTAATAGCCACATCCTTTGCTTCGTCATCAGTTGTAATAGCGACGATTTTATCTTTAAATTTTTCTATTGTAATCTCAGCGCCGGTTAATGGTGTTGTCCATAAAGTTTCCATATGGTCGTTTACTGCCATTACGTCCGCATTCTTTTTTCCGGCCTGTACACCTATAATATTTACCTGATCATTTAAAATCAAGACTTTGGGAACTGCGCTGGCGCCCTTGTAAAACTTTTTTGAAACAGGTGCATCGTTTTGTGCAAATACCGTAAGCGGGGTTAGCAGTGTTAAATAAATTAGGATTTTTTTTATCATGACTAATGTTTAAGTTGATCGCAACTTACCTAATCGCTGGTTAAATCGCCAAATATAATTACAAACTTAACACAGCTTTCTGAAGGTCAGGTATAAAGAATGGCTTATCGCCAGGTGATTGGTTTGAGTTGTTGATATGGAAGAGCAATAAGTGTTTGTTTGCTGTATCTATAGCCGGGGCTTGATTGTAGCGACAATTTTTTTAGCAAAAATGGTCGACCTCCAAAGCCCAAAATAACAATTCTCGCCCCCAACGGTTTTTTATTCCCTATTTTTAAGCATGACTTTTGAATTTGCGGTAGGCCCGTCGTTTAATTTTGTAGAAAGCTTTGGCGAAAAGTTCAATATTCCTGTTTATAAGGATAGTTTGAAAATTCCACCGCACATGGGCGAAGGCAGCATCAAATGGGTTGATGTTGGCCCCGATTTTAAATTCGTTTTACATCACTATACACTCAAACAGGATTTTCATTTAAAACGTAAAGCTCCCGAGGTAAATAGCGAATTGATCTCCATTGTGTTTAACAGTAACGAGATCCCAACAGGGCTTGCATCCGACAGAGATAACACTATTCAGTTTCTAAAAAGCAATGGCTCATCCATCCAGATTGCCTCCACAGTTTTGGGTACCGAAACCTTTTTTCCTGCCAATGTAGAGGTGTATTTTGGCGTGATAGGCATTAAACGGCAAACGCTGGCTGCTTTGTTGCGGGTTGATAACGCAAGCGGCCCGTTGCAAACTATTCTTTTTGGCAGCGATACCTTCTTTTACCACGAAAAGATGCACCCCGAAGTGCAGCGGATTTTAAAGCAGATTTCCGAAATTAACGATCAGAGTAAACTGAAAGATTTGTATTACGGTATTAAAACCCATGAACTGATTTATCTTCTGTTTGAAAAACTGACGGCCAGGGGAGCGGAGAAACAAAGCCCGGTTAACAAGGTAGATGTTGATAAACTATACATAATCAGAACGGCTCTTTTGGCCGATTTGGGTCAGCCGCCGCAGCTCAATTCACTGGCGAAGTTAGCCGGCATGAGCGAAACAAAAATGAAAAACTTATTTAAGCAAACTTTTGGCGATACCATTTACAACTATTACCAAAATGAAAGGATGCAGGAAGCCGGGTTTTTATTAAAACATGCAGGCTATTCGGTATCTGAAGTTGGCTATCGGCTCGGCTTTTCAAATCTTAGCCATTTTTCAAGGCTTTTTGAAAAATACTATGGTATTACACCCAAAAAATACACACTTGCCGGATAGGACTATTTTGTAGTCTTTAAGCGTTATTTTAGCGTTGCAGCTCTGTCTACATTTGTTCTGTCAAAACAATTTGATAACAACAAAATGAAAAAGATCTTAGCAGCATACCAAAAAAATGGTTTCAAATTAAAAAATCATATCGTAATGGCGCCCATGACCAGAAGCCGTGCCATTAACAATATCCCCAACGATTTAATGGCTATCTATTACGGGCAGCGGGCAGGCGCAGGCCTGATTATAACCGAAGGAACCGCACCAACTCCCGAAGGATTAGGTTATCCGCGGATACCAGGTATTTATAATAATGCCCAAATTGAAGGCTGGAAAAAAGTAACAAACACCGTACATAAAAGCGGCAGTAAAATTTTTCTGCAACTAATGCATACCGGCCGTATAGGGCACGTTGATAATTTACCCGAAGGTGCAATATTATTGGGCGTATCAGACATTAAAGCCGCTGGACAAATTTATACTGACACAGCCGGAATGCAGGATCATTCGGCCCCTGTAGCGTTAACAACTGACGATATTCAAATAGTAATTGAAGGCTTTGTTTCAGCTTCAAAAAATGCAATAGCTGCCGGTTTTGACGGCGTAGAATTGCATGCCGCGAATGGATATTTACTGGAACAATTTTTAAATCCCAATGTTAACAATCGTATCGACGAATATGGTGGCAGCGTAGCTAACAGGGCAAGAATAATAATTGAAATTGCAGACAAAGTAGCTTTAGCCATTGGTAAGGAAAAGGTTGGAATTCGTTTTTCACCATTCTCTGTACTAGGCGATTTGCAAGCCTATGCCGAAGAAGAGGTGCAGGCAACATATGCTTATCTTGCCAACGAAATGAACAGGCTGGATATTCAGTATATTCATATTTCGGCAAACCCTTTAATACCGCAAAAAACTTTTGATGCTATACGGTTGGCGTTTTCGAATACAATTATTTTATGTAATGGCCTCAACGCCGAGACAGCGGAAGCACAATTGCAAAACGGTTTTGCTGATCTGGTAGCCTTCGGAAGGAGTTTTTTGACCACCCCCGATTTTGTAAGCCGTATTGAAACAGGTGAGGCATTGAACCAGCTGGATTTTATCACGCTTTATACATCGGGCGAAAAAGGATATACTGACTATCCCGCAATTTTAAAATACGCTTAATACAATACTTTGATAATTAACCATAAAATCATTTTGTTATGATAGACAATATAATAACCGTAGACGAAAACCAGGGCGAAAGCCTTTCCATAGTGGGCGATGCCTACCGTATCGTTATTTCAGGTAAACAAACCGGTGGGGCTTATGCCGTTATTGATATGCTGATACCGCCAGGCGGCGGCCCTGGGCCGCATTCGCATGCAGATATACAGGAACTATTTTATATAGTGGATGGTGAAATAAGTTTTAAAACCGAAGCCGGAAAATACACCGCAAAAAAGGGATCTTTTGTAAATATTCCAAAAGGCGGAGAGGTACATTGTTTTAAAAATACAAGCAACGAAGTGGCGCACATGCTATGTACCGTAATTCCTGCTGGGTTAGATGCGTTTTTTGAGGAAATAGGAACACCCGTTGCAGCAGGCACGTTTTTACCACCACCCGTTTTTGACGAACAAGAATTAATTAAACTCAGAGCCATTGCCGAGAAATATGGTCAAAAACTATATCCACCCAATTATTTAGATTAAGATCTGTATCCATGCTTTGATATTCCGAAGGGTCTTTGATAGCAATGTCAAAGACTCTTTGATGTTTAAGTTGATGCCAAAAGAATGATCTTAATTTGATAATTTGTACGTTGTAATTTTTTCTATATTCGATAAATTGTGATTAGGTGATATATCTGTTTTTAACCTGTTTCAATTCACCTTGACTAATGTATAATAATTATTTTCAGCATAAAATAGTATTGGTTACCGGCGGCGGCTCGGGGATAGGCAGGGGATTATGCTTGCAGCTTGCTGCTGAAGGAGCAACTGTTTTTTGTACGGATATTGATCTGACCAAAGCCACTGAAACTGCGTCAATGGCGGTAAATGATAAAGTAATTGACCAAAAGCTTGATGTAACGATAGAAACTGAATTTGAAAGTATTATTGCAGAAATAGTAAACCAGTATGGCCAGCTTGATTTGATATTCAACAACGCAGGCATTGCCGTAAGTGGCGAAATACGCGACATTGCTATCGCACAGTGGAAAAAGATTATTGATATTAACCTTTACGGTGTACTAAACGGCTCGCAAATTGCGTACCGGCAAATGTTAAAACAAGGCTCCGGCCAAATTGTAAATATAGCTTCGGCCGCCGGGTTAATTGATCATTTGGGCTTAATGGCCCCTTATAGTGTTACTAAACATGCCGTGGTAAACTATACCAAAATTTTACGGCTCGAAGCAAAAAAACTGGGCGTTAAAGCCAATGTAGTTTGCCCGGGGTTTATACGTACATCCATCGGTACAAATGCCATAAACCCCAATGCCAACAAGCAATGGAATAATTATGCTATTGAACAGGTTGCAAAAGGCATCAGCGTTGAAAATGCTATTGACAAAATTTTAAAAGGCGTTGCTTCGAATAGGGAGGTAATTATATTCCCTTATCAGGTTAAAATAATATACCACTTTACACAATTGTTTAAAGGCCTGTATAAAATAGCCATGCAAAAGATAGTAAAGGATTATAGAGAAAAATATCGCCTTCCCGATCGATAAGATACCCCCCCCCCCAATAAATTTAAATCCCTGTTCAATATCAGGGCAATATGGATGGTTTCTGATCTAAAATATATTTTATCCTTTCCTGGTTATGCGTTGTATCGCTACTTAAGGTTAGTGTTTTGCCTTCATAACAATTGTAATTTACTGCAATGCTATTTTGGTTTACAGGCACAGTTTTTACTACTTCAATTGATTTTAAATTGGACGGAATTTTTGCGCCGAACCAATGATCGTCATCCTGTTGATTCCAGGTAACAAGGGTCAACTCTTCACCTGGTACTTTATCACCTCCTGATTGTGTTGCTTTCAACCCCTGTTCATTTCCATATAAAGTTGACATGGTGTGCTGCTTTTTATTGATGAACGAGGCGATTACCTTTAACCCTTTTTGGCTAAAATTATACGATGCCGGTATGGCGGCCTTTTCATTATACAGGTTGGTGGTATTGGTATTACTGTTGCAGGCTGTTAATAAAAACAGTGAACCGGCAACTATATTGATGATAGTTTTCATGATGGATGTCGTTATTGTTTAACAGGCTGGGTAAATACAAAATCTTCGTTTTTTAAAGGGCGATGGCAATTAACGCATTCTGTAGTAAACATTGCGTTTTTACCTCCATAGGGAGTCATTTTAGCCGTTTTAAACCGAGCCCAACCCCAACCTTTAGTAGCAGCGTATTTTTGGGCATCTTTTATCATAAACTCCACCTGCACAAATTCGCCGGTGCGTACATTGCCCTCGTTATCCTGTAGTTGCTTCCAATCGGCTTTTGCAAATGTGGCTCCGTTTGGCCATGGGTGAATATTGTTTTCTTTAATGGCCTTAACAGCAATATCATTACCAAAAATCACCCGCATGGTGCCGTTATCAAAACGTTCGGTAGTGCTTATGGCCTGCCAGTTTTTATAATCGGATAGGTAGGCAACGCCGTTGGCGGCAACAGGTAAGTTGTTAGGTATAACCGAACCTTTGCGCCATTTATCAAATTGCTTTTCGGTAGCATTAATTTGTGCTGTATCGGCAGGTTTGCTTTTTACAAAGCCCGATACATAGTTTTTAAGCACCGCTAAATCGGCTGCTGATACTTTAGCCGAAGTATGTACCGATGTATAGCTCGGGATAGGCATTGCGCCGGCGACTATCTGGTTTACTATTTCCCACATTTTTGCCTGCTGGGCGGCTGGTGGCATATGTTGCCAATCGGAAAAATTGAGCGCCTTGCGGCCATCGCGCACGTGGCCGGCTACCAGCCAGTAGGCAGGTGCAATCTGATCAAACCAGCGCAGGTCGGTTTGGTTGGAGTGGCAATCATAGCAGGCCCGGGTAATAATGCTTTTTACTTCAACGGGGGCTTGCAGATCAGCTTTAACTGGCGGGTTAGGTATAGCAGGACGAACAAACTGCATGCACACAAAAGCTGCCAGTAAAAATGCCACAGTTATGCCTGCACGTTTTTTTAATCGTTGTTTTTTTAATGTTTTCATGGTTATAGTTTGTCAAATATATCTAAAGCCTTGTAGCTGATTGTAGAAAACAGTGAATATGAAAATCAGATGGCGGTGCAGGTAACGCACGGCTATTGTTTAGGCAATGCTTTCTTTACTGTATCATTCGGTGTCTTTATGGTATTTGCATTCCCGGCATTTTTGTTGGTATCGATATTTAAAGTGTCTTTGGTTGCATCGGCCTTTGAAACGGTATCATTGCCTTGTTTAGGGGGCTGGTTTCCCGCACAGGATATTAACATGCTTATGCAACTGCACAACAGCAACACTATTAGTTTGTTTTTCATAGCGATTAAGTATTGTTTTATGTTAACACTTAACGGGCTGGTTAAGTTTTGGATGGATGACTTTTGTAAGGAATTTAAAAAGATCATTATCTTCCTGAATGTTTTTAGTATTATTGTTATTGAATTATAAACCAAATAATTACATGAAATCAATTGTTCTCACCACAACATTAGTAATTGCTTGTGTACTTTCGGCTTGCGAGTATAAGGCCAAACCTGATAGCCCCATTGCCGGGACCTGGCAACTACTATCCCACACCGAAACCACAAAGGGTGTAAGTACCGTTACCGATTATACCAAAGATTTGAAAATGATAAAGATTATTAATCAAACCCATTTTGCCTTTTTGGTGCATAGCGTAAATACAGCAAAAGATTCATCCAATAATTTTGATGCGGGAGGTGGTTCTTATACTTTAGACGGCAATAAATACACCGAGCACCTGGATTATTATAAAGACAAAAATTGGGAAGGTAAATCGTTTGATTTTACTATTAGAGTTAAAGGTGATACTTTAATTCAAAAAGGATTAGAGAAAGTTGAAAAAGAAAATATCGACAGGGTGATTATTGAGAAATATGTGCGGATGCAATAAATTGCGCTCAATGGACATAAAAAAAGCGGTTATTTAACCGCTTTTTTTATGTCATTCGTTGAAATTATTTAGCTGCGGCAGAGCTCCAGCCATCGCTCCATCCACCGTTTAGTGTTGAGTTTTTAGAGTCAGTTACCAATTTGTCATATTTAGTAGCCTGATCTGGCGTTAATATTGCTTTTATTTTTTTTATGGTTGATGTTCTGAGTGGCCCAACGTCGGCTAACATTTTGTCGGTATTTCCGTGATCCTGGGTTTTGATTTTCCCAAACTTATCTGCTGATTCCTGATAAATGGCAGATACTTTAGAGGTTTGTGCATCAGTCAGCTTTAATTGTTTTTGTAATCCTTTAGCTTTTTGAACAGGATCACTGGTAGAAGTAGTTTGCGCATGACATGCTACTGCTATTCCGATAACTAAGGAGCATATTAACAGAATTCGTTTCATTTTTTTGTGGTTTAATGGTTACAGACATTATAAATGTAACATATTATTTTAACAATAAAAACTGACGATTGTTTCTTTATCCCATTTTCAATCAATGTGTTAGTTTACTGTTTTAATTTGACACTGTAACCATAGGCATACCCATAGATGACCGGGGTTTGTGTTTAAAGGTTAGCTTTTTCAGCTGGATAACTTCCGGCTTATTATCGCCCTCGGTTATTTGTAAAAACTGATTGGGCACAACATTTTTGAAGTGCTGAATGGTATTGCTGCCGGCCCACCTGATCTCGATATCATCAATCAATTTTGCCTGGCCTATTCCCAGCTCTTGCCGTAATGGCGATGAGCCGAAACTGCCGCCGGAGTTTACATCCTTATAAACGCTGCGCTTGACGCCATTCTCTGTAAAAGTCACCTTAATCCGGCTGCCAATTGCGGGCCTGTTGGCTTTTACTCCCTGAAGCTTTAAGCTGATAAAGTTGTTATTGCTTTGGCCGGGGTTAACGTATAACGAACTGGTGTATGAGTCGCCTCTGAATGCACCACCCATTTCAATAAAAATATCCTGATTGCCATCGTTCCTGAAATCGGCAAATGCTACACCATGCCCCTTTTGTAAGCTGCCCGTGTGCGATGATTGGGTGACATCGGCAAATGTTTTACCCCCAATGTTTTTAAACAGCTTATTAGGTATAAGTGATCTAAAATCGGGGTTGCCGGTTCCAAAATACATATCCGGATAGCCATCATTATCAATATCGCCAAAATTGGCACCCATACTGTATACCACCTTATCGAGGCCGGTTTCTTTGGTTACATCGGTAAAAGTGCCATCGTGATTGTTGCGATAAAGGTAAACGTTGCCGGCGCCATCAGTTGGTTCCCCAAGGGCCTTTGCTGCGGCATAGTACCCTAAGCTATTAATTCTATAGTCGTAATCGCTTACCATAATGTCGGGCCAGCCATCATTATTATAATCATAAAACCAGGTGGTGAAAGTACCGCGCTTATTTTTAGCAATTCCAGATTGTTCTGTAACATCTTCAAAGTCAACATCATTTCCCGGTTTCCTCATGTTTTTTAATAAATATTTCCTGCCATCGAGCGTTGAGATAAATATATCGGGCCAGCCATCGTTATTAAAATCGGCGGAAGCTACACCCTTTACAAACGATGTGATATTGCAATGGGCGCTTTCGGCCACGTTGGTAAAAGTACCATCGTGATTGTTAATGTAAAGCATGCAGGCATGGACTCCGCTGGTATCTGACCCGCCGGTGTTTTCGGCGCCTATAAATACATCGAGCCAGCCATCATTATTAAAATCGGCCCATACTGCAGTTTGAGTAGGATGATAAAACAGCAAGCCGCTTGGTATGGTTACATCGGTAAAGGTACCGTCACCATTATTCCTCAGCAGAGAACTTGGCTGGTTGCCAAACCCCTGTTGGTTCCAGGCACCCCGCAATACAAATATATCGGTATTACCATCATTGTTATAATCGGTTTGCTGGATGTTTAGGCCGCCGGTAATGCCTTTGAGTCCGCTTTGCTCTGTCATGTCGCTGAATGTGCCGTCTTTATTATTCTGAAAATAGTGCATGGCATCATCCAATCCCCAACTTGAGGTTACAATATCCAGGTAACCATCATTATTGAAATCATCTACAATTACACCACCGGCCCGGCCGTTGATGTTTAAACCCAAATCGGCGGCCATGTCGTTAAATGGTTTCACTTTAAAGGCAGTGTCTGCATCCAGGCCGGGAATTAAGTATTCTCTGGGGACATCTTTTGGATAGCCACCTAAAGTCATAAAGGCGATGTTAAGGAGCCAGCGCGAGCTCAAATCGTCAGGATGGCTTTTTAAAACCGATTCATAAGTTTCAATAGCCTTTGTTGACCCTGTTTTGATCAGGTGCACACCACCTTCTTTTATAGGGAAGATGCAGGATTGCCCATTATGGTTCAGCATGCAATTGCTGCGTTCACCAAGACGCATGTAAGCCAGGCCTATATCAGGCATCATGGCATCTAACGACATTAAATCTGTTCGTTTAATGAGACTTTCATAAATCTTAACTGCTTCTTGCTCCCGGCCTACTTTGAGTAAAAGCGCAGCTTTCGCGGTAAGCACGCTGGCGTTGTTGCTGTTGCCCGGGATTTTGGTAAGAAATGAATCGCACTGTATAACTTTTGCTTCCGGATTAAATGGATTTAACGAGCTGTTGTTTCTTTTATTCAATCGTGCAAGGATGTCGACCATTTGCTGATGCGATGAGTTTTGGCAAGAGATGATTGTTGCCATCCACAAGAACAAAACAATGGCACCGCGGATTTTTTTTATGTTTATCATACATCAATTTCTTTTTACCCGGATGCTCACATTAGTAGCTGTTTACAACAAACCGGATTATGCTTTCAATTATTTTTATTTTAAAGTGACAGCCATGGGCATACACATAGGTGCCTGGGCTTTGTGTTTAAAGGTTAGTTTTTTAAGATGGATAACTTCGGCAATGTTATTACCCTCGGTTATGTGCAAAAACTGGTTTGGTGCTACATTTTTAAAATGCTGAATGGTATTGCTACCGGCCCACCTGATCTCAATGTCATCGATCATTTTAGCCTGACCAATCCCCAGTTCCTGTCGCAATGGCGATGAGCCGAAACTGCCGCCTGAGTTTACATCCTTATAAACGCTGCGCCTAACACCATTCTCGGTAAAGGTTACTTTAATGCTGCTGCCTATGGCGGCCTTGTTTGCTTTTACCCCTTCCAGCTTTAAACTGATAAAGTTGTTATTGCTTTGACCGGGATTAACGTATAATGAACTGGTGTACGAATCGCCAACATAGGCGCCTCCCATTTCAATAAAAATGTCCTGATTGCCAGTGTTTCGTAAATCAGCCAAAGCTACGCCGTGGCCCTTTTGCAAATTGCCCGTACGCGATGAGGTGGTAACATCCACAAACCTTTTACCATCAATATTTTTAAATAGTTTGTTGGGCACCAGTGATTTAAAATCGGGGTTGCCGGTGCCGAAATACATGTCGGGGTAACCATCATTGTCAATATCGCCAAAATTGCCGCCCATGCTGTATACCACTTTATTGAGCCCGGTTTCTTTGGTTACATCCGTAAAAGTGCCATCGTGATTATTGCGATAGAGGTAAACATTGCCAGCATTGGGCTCAGGTTTGCCAACTCCCTCTGCTCCGGCATAATAAGCCAGGCTTTTATTGAAATGATAGTCACTTACTAAAATATCGGGCCAGCCATCGTTATTATAATCAAAAAACCAGGTAGTGAAAGTACCTCTCCTGTTTTCATCAATTCCTGACTTGGCAGTAACATCTTCAAAATCGACACCCATTCCTGATTTGCCTTTGTTTTTTAACAGGTACTTTTTGCCATTAAAGGTTGATATAAATATATCTTGCCAGCCATCGTGATTATAATCGGCCGCCGTTACGCCCTTTACATACGATTTGATATCGCAATGGGCCTTTTGTGCAACTTCGGTAAACGTGCCGTCATGGTTATTGAGATACAACATGCACGTGTGTGCGCCGTCCATATCCATGCGTCCCGAATTTTCGGTGCCGATAAATACGTCCAGCCACCCATCATTATTAAAATCGGCCCAAACTGCTGCCTGTGTTGGCTGTAGGAACAGCAATCCGCTTTGTATGGTTACATCGGTAAATGTGCCGTCGCCATTATTACGCAGCAAAGAACTTGGCTGATTGCCAAATCCCTGTGTGTTCCAGGCTCCCCGCAAAACAAAAATATCCATGTTGCCATCGTTATTGTAGTCCGTTTGCTGAATATTTAGTCCACCGGTAATACCCTTAAGTCCGCTTTGTTCGGTTAAATCGCTAAAGGTTCCGTCTTTATTGTTCTGAAAATAATGCATCGGGTCGCCCAAACCCCAGCCGGAGGTAACGATATCCAGATAGCCATCGTTATTGAAATCATCAATAATTACACCGCCGGCTTTGCCGTTTATATTAAGACCCAAATCGGCAGCCATATCTGTAAAGGGTTTTACCTTAAAAGCTGTATCAGCATCTAAACCCGGTATTAAAAATTGTTTGGGTACATTTTTGGGGTAACCGCCCAGTGTCATAAAGGCAATATTGAGCAGCCATTTAGATTCCAGATCATCCGGATGATTGGTCAATATAGTTTCATAGGTTTCAATAGCTTTGGTTGATCCTGTTTTTTGCAGATGTATACCACCATCCTTTATTGGGAAAATACATGAAGAGCCATTATGGTTAAGCATGCAATTGGTACGTTCGCCAAGACGCATGTAGGCTATGCCAACGTCGGGCATCATAGCATCCAGGTTCATAAAATCTGTTTTTTGTATCAAATTTTGGTAGGTTTTAACAGCTTGTTCCTCCTGACCTACCTTAAGCGAAAGGGAAGCCTTTAAACTCAGCAGCACCATATTGTGATCATTGCCGGGTATTTTAAGCAAAGAATCACAATGTGCCATTTTGCTTTCGGGGCTGAACGGATTTGAAAAGCTGTTATTCCTTTTAGCTAACTCCGCAAGCAGGTCAACCATTTGCTGGTGCGACGATTTTTGGCAGGAGTATATGGTTAAAAATCCAAAGAAGACCAAAGCCGCCCTTGTAATTTTACTTCTGTTCATTGTTATAAATTTTTTAACCAGGCTTCTCTTGAAAGTGCCGGTATTACATTTTTTAAATAGATTTAGAATTATAAAGAGATGTGGGTTTAGTTAAATTAAATAACGTATAAGCTGATGCCCGTTAGTCATTAGCTATTCTAATAGCGAATGACTAACGGCACCAATAAGGTCATGCTGTAAGTATTTAATTTAAGAAACCATCGACGTCATATCCGGAGGCTGGCCGGGGCCGCCAAGGCAGGAGTTAAGAATAAGCGAATGATCGGTTTGCTCTTTTTTCTGTAATACAAATTGCGGAATGCTGAACATATAATCGATAACAGGAGTATTATAGTCCATTAGGATTATTTTGCCAAACGGCACATGTTCCTTTCTGGGTACCGGAATATCCTTTATTTGTTTGGCATAGATGATGTTTTGCCCTGATAGGTGAGTTGTTTTATAATTGGGTATGCACATCAGGTAGATGGCCTTTTGAGTTACCCTTATTTTTACATAATTATAGCTGGCATTGGCAAATCGTACTTCCCCGTTTAAATTGATATATCCTTTCCAATTGACTGCATGAGGAATGTTAACGGGGATTTTTATTTCTGTTAAATCGTCGACACTATAAAGGTTTTTGTTTATCTGCTCGTCAAAAAAACGATCAGTTTTAAAAACCAAATATTGGTAAAAAGCAAGTTGCCCACCTATGTTAAAAAGGTGGATAAACAACAATGATATGGCAATCAGCTTTTTCAATTTATCGGCTTAATAGCTTTTTTTGATTAGGTAGATTCGCGTTGATTAAGCTGGCGGATCGGCGAAATTATTTAATCAGCCCCTTAATCAACGCAACCTAAATTAGAATTTTCCATACCCTACATGGGCCATACGTTCGCCCATTTCGGCATAGGCTTCATTGGGGCCGGGTGCCCAGGTACCCAGGCCATCAACGTAGCGATTGTACATGCAAAATGCAGCGGCAATTAATACGGTATCATGTATTTCTATATCCGTTGCGCCAAATTCACGTGCTTCGGCAACGTCTTCTTCGGTAACGTTTTTGCCGTTGCGTTGCACCTGGTGCGCAATATGCAGTAACGACCGTAATTTATCAGAAACTGGTGTTTGCGGCAAGCCTGCCTTAATATCGTCAATAAGGCTTAATCCTGATTTTAAATGAGCTGCTGCAGCCGCTGCATGTGAGGTATGACAAAAATGGCAGCCGTTCCAATAGGAAACAGATGCTGCTATGATCTCTCTTTCGCCGCTGCTCAGGCTCGATGGGCCACGGAGCAATACTTCTGCCAAATCAGTTAATGGTTTACCGGTTTCGGGGCGATAGTTTAAAAGCCCTACTATACCCGGTAATTCTTCGTTTAATAATTTTATGTGTGCCATGTGTTGTTCTGCTAAATTAGATTGAGTTAATTGGTTTTGTTAAACAAGTTCCTGTGTTCTGTCTACTTTAAAAGGTGCAGTCAGGTATCCTTCGCGTGCGCGCTGTTCACCCATTTTATCATAAAGTGCGGCGTCATCGGGTTGCCATGTGGCTAAGCCGTCAACATAGCGGTTGTACATGCAAAATGCAGCGGCAATTAATACAGCATCATGTATTTCAATGTCGGTTGCGCCTTCTTTGCGGGCCAGCTCAACATCGGCAGGAGTTACGTTTTTGCCTCCGCTTTGCACATGCGCGGCAATTTTTAACAATGCTTTCATTTTGCTGCTTATAGGCGCAGTATCAGGATCATCAAGCACCTGTTTCACAATTTCGGCATTGTTGCCCAACTGATGCCGGGCTATTGCGCCATGTATATTGCAACAATATGTGCACGTATTTAACCGGGATACATAAGTAGCAATCAGTTCCCTTTCTCCAGCACTTAAGGTTGGATGTGGATTATGTAGCAGTGTTTGTACCAGGTCATTCAACGGCCCGGCTGTTTCCGGACGAAACATAAACAGGCTGCGGATGCCCGGAAATTCTTTGGGTAAATTAATATGTGACATATTTTTATGGTATTAATATTATTACTAAAACTAAAGCGTGATATCCATAGGGCCGACTAAATAAATCAGGCTCAATGGCATCAATTTAAAGAAATGAGCTTCGCTCTTAACCTATAACCGTATAGCGGCTGTTAAAAATGAATATCAATTATAAAAAAGAAGAGAATTAACAAACATGCCGTGGTGGCTGATCTGGAATGGAGCGATAACTACAGGCTAACCGTTGGGCCGGTTGAGCATCTTTTGTCTTTATATTTTTAGAAAAGGAATGAAATGCAAATTGGTAAAAAGCAAAGTTAAATTTCCCTAATAAGGTAGTTTTGCTAAAAGGAACGTGATCTTTTTTGGGCACGGTGGTGTTTTTAACATCTTTAGCGCCTATAATATTTTGGCTTAATAAATGGGTGGTACTATAATTAGGCACACACATCAGGTATAAAGTGTGCCTGGTTATTTTCATTTTTACATAATTGTAACTGGCATCGCCAAACTGAATTTGCCCGCTTATGTTTTCGTATGCCTTCCAATCGCTGATAGTTGGCATATTTACTGGTAATGCAACCTCGGTAAGGTCATTTACATTGTATAGTCCTTTGCTGGTTTGTTCGTTGAAAAATCTGTCTGCTACGTAAGAAAAATATTGGTGCATTACCAGCTGCCCACCTATGTTAAACAGGTAAATAGATAACATTATTGCAGCAATCAGCTTTTTCACAAGTCTTTACGGTAAAATTGGTTTGATAAATATGAGATTTATCTATTGACTTTCAAAATTTTTTTGAAGCTAATGAAAGGAAACGCCTTTGATAGTTGTTATCAAAGGCGTTTTTATGATTATACTGCTACAGGTAAGCTGACGCTTTCTATATCTTCGGCCACTAAAGGATTTACGCTTTCGTCATCCTTTTCTACACGAAGGTTACTTACAATGTGCTGCTGGCGGGTCGGGGTGTTTTTGCCCATATAATATTCCAGCAAGCCTTTGATGTTGGCATCCTTTAATATAACGGGATCAAGTCGGATATCTTTACCAATAAACAGTCCAAACTCATCGGGCGAAATTTCGCCTAAACCTTTAAATCGGGTAATTTCTGGTTTTGTTCCTAAACGGGCAATGGCGTTGCGGCGTTCCTCATCGCTATAACAATAAACCGTTTCTTTTTTATTACGCACCCTGAATAATGGCGTTTGCAGAATAAATACATGGCCCGCCTTAACCAGGTCGGGAAAAAACTGCAGAAAGAAAGTCATGAGCAGTAAACGGATGTGCATACCGTCAACATCGGCATCGGTAGCAATTACAATGTTGTTATATCTTAAATCGTCCAGTCCATCTTCAATATTCAGGGCGTGTTGCAGCAAATTAAACTCTTCATTTTCATAAACCACCTTTTTGGTGAGTCCGAAACAGTTTAAGGGCTTACCTTTTAAGCTGAAAACAGCTTGGGTCATCACATCGCGCGATTTGGTGATAGACCCACTGGCCGAGTCACCTTCGGTAATAAATAAAGTTGTTTCCTGCTGGCGCTCATGTCCTTCGCCAAAATGTAATTTACAATCGCGCAGCTTGCGGTTATGCAGCGATGCTTTTTTAGCACGCTCATTTGCCAATTTTTTAATGCCTGCAATATCCTTACGTTCGCGTTCTGATTGCAATATGCGTTTTAGTAAGGCATCGGCAACCGCGGTGTTTTTATGCAGGTAATTATCTAACTCTTTCTTTATAAAATCATTAATAAAGCCACGCACCGATGGTCCATCGGGGCCAATATTTTGCGAGCCCAGCTTGGTTTTGGTTTGCGATTCAAATACCGGTTCCTGAACCTTTATGGCAATGGCTGCCACAATGGATGCACGTACATCCGAAGCATCAAATTCCTTTTTATAAAATTCGCGAATGGTTTTTACCACCGCTTCGCGGAAGGCGGCCTGGTGTGTACCGCCCTGCGTGGTGTTTTGTCCGTTTACAAACGAATAATATTCTTCGCCATATTGCTGCCCGTGGGTCATGGCAATTTCAATATCCTCACCTTTTAAATGGATAATAGGATAACGAATAGTTTCGGCATCAGTATTACGGGTAAGCAGGTCAAATAAACCGCGTTCCGAAAAATATTTTTGCCCGTTAAAGTTTAAGGTAAGGCCCGAATTAAGGAACACATAGTTCCAGATCATGCTTTCAACAAACTCAGGAATAAAGCGATAATGCCTGAAAATGGTATCATCAGGAATAAAATTGATGGCGGTGCCATTTCGCTGCGCTGTTTCTTTTTCGGGATCTTCTTTTACTAATTCGCCTTTTGCAAATTCAGCCAGTTTGGTACGGCCATCTCTGTATGATTGTACAATAAATGAGTTCGAAAGCGCATTGACAGCTTTTGTACCCACACCATTTAATCCTACTGATTTCTGGAATGCCTTGCTGTCGTACTTACCACCGGTATTAATTTTTGATACGCAATCAATCACTTTGCCTAATGGTATACCGCGCCCATAGTCCCTAACAGAAACTTTATGATCGCTCATATTTACCTCAATTGTTTTGCCGGCACCCATTACAAACTCATCAATGGAGTTATCAATGATCTCTTTTAGCAGTACATAAACGCCATCGTCATAGGCAGATCCATCGCCCAGTTTACCAATATACATTCCCGGTCGCAGGCGGATGTGTTCTTTCCAATCCAGCGAGCGGATACTATCATCACTATATTCTACAGGTTCAGCCATTGAAGTTTGATGTTTTTATAAGATTAAAGCCGGTTTAAAAAAGGCAAACCAAGCCCTTAATGAGCAAAATTAATACTTGCACACCCAACTTTTATTTAAATGTGCTAACATATTAACATTAAGCAGCCTATTGCCTGAACTTAAGACAGTTGCTGGCCCTGTTCATTTCTTTAAAAAATTCAGGACCTTTTTCATTGGTAAAGCAAACTGCAATCAGCGTTCCGATGTGATTTTTTTGAAGTGTTATAAGCAGCGCATATTTATAATGTTTGGTTTCGGGCAAGTCGAGCAATGTTAACAGGTACGATTTGCCGGCATCGGCATTGTAGCGGGCAAGTATATTTGCGGGAATATTTCTGATAAAATAATTTTTATCGCCGGTAAAGGCTATTGCCTGAGCCTCGCCCATGGCTGTATACGAAGAATCCGGATTTGCCAGTTGTGCATTCTTGCTGTTGAGTAAGCTTTGGTAGCTGGTCCAGTCTTGTTTTTCTGATTTAACCCTGAACCATATTTCAAAGTCGCGGCCGGGAAGTTCCAGCGCATAATCAAACGAAAAGTCTTCGTCATTCGGCGCCAGTATTTCCCTGAACCCTTTTGGATATACAAAGGTAAGGTTGGCATCGGCCATCAGGTGCAAAAAATCTTTTAATTGTTTACTTGAGGGGTGTTTTGCAGGTACAGGGGCAGTTGGCGACACTTGTGCAATTATTGTGTTAGCAATAAGCACCAGTAGCACAGTAATTAATAATTGCTTAATTTGCCTCAATATAGCTGCCATTTGTCACAAAAAACAATAGTATTAATTAACAATTAAAGAGGGTATTAATAGCAAATTTAAAATTTAAATTTAAAATATAAACAAATCCATCAACTATAAATGAGTATTAAGCCCAAACTTAATCGTTTTGATTTAAGTGTTATTGTAATAAGCCTGGTAATAGGCATGGGAATTTTTGCCGCCCCCAGTGAAGTGGCGCTTAAAGCAGGCAATACCTGGATATTTTTTGGAGCCTGGATATTTGGCGGAATAGTTAGCTTATGCGGAGCACTTACCTTTGCCGAAATTGGTGCCAGGTACCCGGCAACCGGTGGCTTTTACAAGGTTTTTTCATACTGCTATAACCCGGCATTTGCATTTATGATTAATTGGGTAGTAGTGATTAGCAATGCGGCATCAGTAGCGGCTATTGCATTGATAGGGGCCGATTATATCAGACCTTTTTTATTGCCTCAAAATTTGCAGAACGATATGGGTACTAAGTTAATCACCATATCCTCTGTAATAATTTTGTATGTCGTTAATTTTTTAGGGATTAAAATGAGCGCACGTGCCCAAACATTTTTAACCGCATTTAAAATAGGCATGATCCTATTGATTTGTTCGGCAGTTTTTAAAAGTAATGTGCCGCCCCCAATAGCCGCAGCTGTTATTCCAGCTAACAACAATGTAGTAATGGCTTTCGGGTTAAGCCTGGTAGCTGTTTTTTTTACTTATACCGGCTATCAGCAAACCATTAATTTTGGCGGCGATATCATCAATCCCAAGACAAATATCCCCAAGGCCATATTTTTTGGCATTACTGTAGTGATATTGCTTTATTTAACCATTAACTATGTTTATTTCAGGGTACTTGGTATAGGTGGTTTACAGCAAACACCTGCGCTGGCAGCAAAAATGGTTGGATTAATATTTGGCAAAACTGGTTACAAAGTTACTTCTGTAATGATCTTTCTTTCGGTATTGGCCTATGTAAATGTCAACGTGCTTTCAAACCCACGGGTTTATTATGCAATGGCTGAAGATGGTATATTGCCGCCCATATTTAAAAAGGTAAACGAAAAAACGCAGGTGCAGGAATTTGGAATGAGTTTTTTTGTAGGGGCAATTATTATAATTCTTTTTTTTGTAGCCAGTTTTAGTGCGATGCTGAAATATGTAATGTTTTTCGATACGATAGGTATGTCGCTGGCAGCGTTATCTATTTTTATTCTACGTAAAAAAACCAAACACCTGGACGGGACGGGTATTTACACTATTAAATGGTTCCCGCTGGTGCCCGCCCTTTATGTAATTTCTTATTGGTTTGTAACCATCAGTATTTTTATCACTTTTAAAGATAATCCGTACGCGGTACTGGTATGTATTACTGTTTATTTAATTGGACTCGGTATTTACTATTTAGGCACTTATAAACAGAAGAAAAATATCACGGAATGATAATCGTCTATAATAGGCAATTACTTCGCCGCTTTTTCGTTAGCTGTCATTAGCACAAGCATTTAAATTTATTATTTTAGCGCCGTTAAAAAATTAAAGCGCTGTTGATTAGGTATGAATAAACACACCTCCCGGTTTATCCAAAGAAATATTTTAGTTCTGGTTATTTTTGTTTTACTATTTGCAGGCAAATGCAACCGCGGACTAAGAGCTATAGAAGCAGAAAAAGCGCAAAAGGCAATTGAAGCCGCTCACACCAAAAATTTAATCAACCTGATAAAAGGAATTAAATATACCGAGGTACATCGCCGGTTTGATAATGGGCTTTCTTTTAGTCCTATAGGCTTTCAGTTAGTACCTGAGTGGAAAATATCTTTCCCGTCAGGCGATTCGGTGAATATTTATAGTCCGCGTAAAGGCAAATTTTTAAATGCCCCGGTGGTGTTTGACCACGATTCTATATTTAACGTCGCCTGGGCCTGGTTAAAGCTAAAATACATAAAAAAAGACAGCCTGCAGTTTATGATGCTGCATGTAAAAGACAATATAATACAGGATGAAAAAGTGCATGTTTATATGACTTTTTATTCGAACGATTACATTAAGAACGTGTTGCATACCGATACCAACACTTTGTGGAAGCCAAGCCGTAGGGATACGTTGTATATTAAATCAAAGGCTGCTTTAGCTAATCGTATACCTGATAGCTCATTTGCCGGCACTGAACCCGCAGCGCTAATAGCCAAAAACAAACTCATCACTGTGAAAAGAGAAACTATTGAGGATGATGATATGGAATCCAAATCATACGATGCGTATTTGTTGCCCACTTATGATATTACCATCTATAAAGCTTACCAGGATTTTAGCTACATATTTTCGGTTTATGTAGATGACAAGGGGAACGTGATTTTCCGTAAGTCCAACCAATTTAGTTATCCCGAGTTTAAGGAATCGACTACTGCTGCCATGAAGGGGATAACAGATGGTTACCTGAAGGCATATTTAACCGCTGCGGCCGGCAAAACGCTGGGCATTCCTCATTATAGCATCATCATGTTACACGTTACCGGGTATAAAAAGTAGCCAGCCAGCTAAAATTCTTCTTTACGAAAACGTTTGAGCATAATGGCCCAACATTTTATATTGTATTACGTATCAATAGCTTAATTATTCCTGAAAGATGTTGTGCGTAAGTTATACTTATATTTGCAACCCTGATCCTGATTTACATAGCTGTTAAAAAAATTAAAAGCACAACCCGAAGGATGGGAAAAATTACTGATAGATATCACCAGCTTATCCGCTCCGACAACAAACACCTTAACCCACTGTTTGATATCAAAGAGGTGCCCAAGCGAACTTACCAGATTGGTATTGCCATAATGCTTACCGGCATTATGTTATCCTGTTATGATGCAGGTATAAAAATGTATGTGTCATCATTCCTTGTAGCTTGTTTTTGTTTTTCTATCCTGATGTTTATGTTGCTGAAATATAATGGCGATATTAAGGATCTTACCGTCGCTATTATTTCAATGGTGTGTGCGTTGCTGGTTTTCTCAGCATGCCTGGAGGGCCTTCAATCAGACCAGTATTTATACTTTTTCCCGCTGTTGATAGCAGTGCCCCTGCTTGTCGATCTTAAAAAAACTCACTACCTCAAATCGGTTGTCTTTCTTACCATCATTATTGCATCGTTTATTATTTGCATTTGTATAGGCAGATATGTAACCCCGCTCGAAGATTTTACCGCTGTTCAGGTAGCTAAACTGGCATTAATGAACAGGATAATTGCGCTTTGTTCAACCATTGTTTTTGCCACATTGTATACCCTGTTCGAAAAAAAATATATTGATGAATTGGTAGAACAAAGCAACAAGGTAATTAACACCAAAACACAGTTTTTGGCTACCATGGGTCACGAATTGCGCACGCCGCTCAATGGTATTATAGGCATTGTTAACTTGCTGAAAAGTGAAACTGATGCGGCTAAAAAGGAAGAATACATTCAAATTATTCAATCGTGCTCTGATGAGATGCTGCATCAGATAAACGACATTCTTGATTTTAATAAAATTGAGGCGGGTATGCTTGATATTGCCCCGGTATCATTTAATCTGCGCGATTTACTGCTTGATGTTTGTAATCCGTTTATTGCCTTATCGGCCGAAAAGGGTATCGACCTGAAAACTGAAATAGCTGCTGAAACAGACGTTTTAATTTTTGCTGATAGCTTACGGTTAAGGCAGATACTGGATAATCTTTTTGAAGTGGCTATCCGCTTTACCAGCCATGGGTTTGTTAAGTTAAATGTAACCAGCCATAAAAAGGATGACAAAAGCATTGCCGTAAGTTTTAATATAGCAGATACCGGAACAGGCTTTAGCGACACTGACCGCGAAAAGATGTTTGAAAGCTTTTGGCAGGTATATGACGAAGATAGCCAACAGTTAAAGGGTACCGGCTTGGGCCTTAGCATTTGTATTCGTTTACTAAAATTGATGGGCGGAAAACTTAGGCTGGAAAGTGAAAAAGGAAAAGGGAGTAAATTTAGCTTTGACTTGGTTTTTAATTATGCCGAAAAGCAACTGCCCATTGCTGGAGCCACAATGATTACGCATGATGAGTTATCAGGAGCACGGATCTTATTGGTTGAGGACAATAAAATCAATATGATGATTGCAAAAAAAGTATTAACGGGTTTTAAAGCAACAGTTGATACCGCCTATAACGGCCAGGAGGCATTGGATATGCTATTGGTTGATAGTGGGTATAATATGATATTGATGGATTTGGAAATGCCGGTTATGAATGGGTATACCGCTATTTATGAAGTGAAAAAATCATTTCCCCACCTGCCGGTTATTGCAATAACCGCTTCCCTTGTTGACGACCAGATGCTGGCCGATTTGCTGGCAAGCGGATTTGACGATTGTATAATAAAGCCCTTTAAATCGCAGGATCTGTTGCGAAGAATTCAGCAGCTATTAGCTAAAGTTTATTGATCAATAAACCTACTGAATTATCGCGCTAATTTTTTTCAGTAACAGGTAATTCGATATAAAAAATTGTTCCTTTACCTTCTTCGCTCCTCAGCCATATTTTACCTTTATGTGCCTCTACAATCTGCTTGCATATAAACAAACCTAAGCCAAACGGCCTTTCACCCTCGGTGCCTTCACGTTGTGCAGTTGTAAACGGATCAAATACCCTATCCTGAATTTCGGCAGGTATGCCCACGCCGGTATCTTTTACAGTAATTATTACATGGTTTTCGGTTACGTTACTATCCACAAAAATTTCACCATCCACCGGACTAAATTTAATAGCATTAATTACCAGGTTATTTATTACACGCCAAAGTTTTTCATAATCGCCTGATATATTTACGTGTGCATTGGCATTTAATATAAGTTCCTGGTTTTTGTCGTTGGCCCTGAAGATAAGCAGCGTTATACATTGAGTGAGCAATTCATCCAGATTGAAAACTTCTATTTTTAAATTCTGATCCTGATCAAAATCTGTTTCCAGTAAATCGTTAATCAGGTTGAGGCTGTTTTTACTGCTTACCTGTATCAGGTTCATCAACTCCTTCATATCAGCAGGCAGGTTTTCATCAGGCTCCAGCATGGCGCTAATGCTGCTGATAGCACTTATTGGATTTCGTAAATCATGCGCTACAATTTTAATAAGGCGGGCATAATTTTTATTCATCACATCAAGTGCCTCCATTGTGGTTTCTGATTGTTCAAACTGTAGCCTCAAAGCACCCGATGTTTTGCGCAATTGTTTCCAGCTGCGCCACAATATAAGCAATATAACAGAGGTAAGAACACAGGCCAGCAGTGCCAAAAACAGAAACCACAGTTCATATTTCGATTGTATCCTGGCCGATTCAAGCTGCTGGTCCTTCAAGGCGTATTCTATAAAGTCGACACCTGATGCATTATCCAGTTTGTCCTGCTCTTCATGCAGCTTAAGCAAACTTTTGCTATAGTAGAAGGCTTTTGAAGTATCTTTTTTTGATACATAAAAATTGTACAGCCGTTTTGATATCAACTCCGAGTACACCCTGTACTCTTTTAATTCTGTAATATACAGGCCTTGTTTATAATATTTTACTGCGGTTGCCGAATCGGTGGGCGCATACAGGTCGCCAAGATCAATCAGTATATCAAGGCTCAGGTAAAAAAGATTTTTTTTAATGGCATTATCGGCGGCCTGCTGTAACATAGCAATGCCTTTTTCACGCTGATTGTTCCGGATGTAAATGTCGGCGGTTAATTGTTCAAGAGCGAGTAGTACCCGGCCGTCGTTATACGAGGCAGCAATTTTTTTAGCCTTATTGATATAAAAGGGAACCGAATCTTTTCCAATACTGGCGGGATACATTGCGGCGTAATTATAATATACTAATGACATGATAGAATCATGACTTAGTTTTCTGCCCAGTGCTATAGTGCTCTTAAAGCTGCTTATTGCTTTTTGTTCCTTGCCAATTTCCTGGTAAACCATTGAAATATTCATAATGGCCTCTACCATACTTGAGGTATCATGAATTTTGTGATAACGATTGTATGCATCGTCATAATATCGCAGCGCCAGTTGAAGATTGCCCTTCATATCGTACACTATACCAAGGTTATTGGCAGCATCGGCCATTCCCTTTGGGTATTGCAGGCGGCTGGCTATGGTACGGGCTTGCTCAGTATAAAAAAAAGTGCTGTCAACATTGTTTTCGTACGACAACATTGCCAGCCTGTTTAACGCATCAATATATAACAGGCTATCCTTAATATGAGGTAACTGTTTTTGCAGTTTCCTGATATTTTCGATTTGCCCGTAACAAACAGTGCACCATAATACCAACAAAGAAAAAATTGAAATCAGTTTTTTCATTGTATTGATTTTGCTTTTTTGTTATGGCAATATAACAATAGCGTTAATAATTGCTTAAAAAATTAAATTATTTAATTGCCCCGACTCGTTAACAACCCGAAGCTTTGTTTTGTATGTTTTGTCCGGCAAAAAACATTCTATAAAAATGAGGAATGCAAATACAATTGGATTGCCGTAGAGGAATTATTGCCTTTATTCAACTTATTACTATACAATAGGTTTTAAACGAGTGTATTGCAAATAAAGTTAGCAGGAGACAGAGTGGAGATACCGGTGAACTATGCTATTCGATTCCTTTTGGCCTTATTCGCTGTCGAATATTCCTTACGGGAATTGTTTTTGAAAAAAAACATAGCAATGTATTGTACATTGTATAACTATGTATTATATTTGTTGTATGAATATTGAATTTGTGCAGAACTGGTTCTCGCAGGTAAAAAAGGGAACGCTATCCTACATCATCCTTATTATTTTGGATGAAAAGGAATATTATGGTTATGAACTGGTGCAGGAAATAAAAATTCATACCACCCTGGAGGTTGCAGAAGGTACTTTGTATCCTTTGCTCAACCGACTTAAAACTGATGGTATTGTCGACTCAAAATGGATAGAGCAGGAATCGGGCATACCACGAAAATACTACACCTTAACAGCCGATGGGCGGGAAACCCTGCAGGAAATGAAAAAGATATGGTTAAACCTGGGATCGGCCATTAATAAAATTCAAAAATGAAAAAACTGAGCTTTACTACGTCTACGGCGCAAAAGATTTATGACGATTATTTAAACAGGGTTAGCAGGTGCACACGCACGCTTCCCGAAGATGACCAGCGCGAAATAATGATGGAGGTAAACAGTCATATTTACGAAGCAACGCTTGCAGCCACCCCGCAAACCGAAGTTGAGGTATTGGTTAACGCCCTGCAAAGCTTTGGCGCCCCCGAAGACGTGTTACAACCCCTGGTTGCCGATAAAAAGGTTAAACAGGCAACCCGGACCTTTAACCCCCGCCATATTATACAGGCGCTTTACCTTAATATATCAAACGGTATTGGCTTTGTGTTATTTGCAGTTGTTTATTTATTCATTGCTGCATTGGGCATTTTAATTATTTTGAAACTGATTTATCCTGAGCATACGGGACTGTTTTTCAAAAAGGATCATTTCTGTTTTTTGGGCTTTACTACCGAATTACCCGGTGGCCTTACCGAACTGCTGGGCAATTGGTTTATCCCCGTTGTTGCAGTATTAATGATTATCCTTTATTTTCTGAATACCCTGCTATTTCGTTTGTTAAAACGGAAATAGCTTTTTTTGATATAAATACATAGTTATACGATGTACTAGGCATTACTAAAAATCAACATAAATAAAATAAACAATCATGAACACACCATTAACACTTAAACCATCGTCGGCAGGTAAAATCATCCTGTTTACAATATTGTGCATCCTTATTTTTGTACTGGTAGCCATTGTATGCGATATGCTTACCTCATGGATCAATTTTAATGTACTTAAAATTACTATAAGAGAGCTTTTTCTGCGGGTGCCATTAACCATTATTTCGCTGCACTTTTTTGCCGGCAAAGTGATAAAAGCATATAATCCTGCTGTTATTTACGGCAAGCTAAGCCTGGCTAGTATTTTAAAATGGACGGGTATCAGTTTTTTATTACCGATAGCCGTATGGCTATTTTACTACCTGTTTCATTTTATTGCGCCGTTTGGTCATACGGCAGTATTGAGCGGCAACGATAAACTGCTCATTTTTATTAAATGGATTTCCGTTTCGCTGGCAGCCGGACTTACTGAAGAGGTATTATTCCGTGGTCATTTGTTTATGATCATTAAAAGCAGGTGCTCAACGGCATTAACCATTTTTATCACCTCGCTCATGTTTGGGCTGGTACATATTACCATGTTATCAGCATTTGATCTCTTTAGCATTGGCATGGTAGTTTTGGGCGGTATTATAGCTGGCGCGATGTTCTCGTGGGTTTATTTTTATACCAAAGTAATATGGTATGCGGCGATAGTCCATTTTATATGGGATGTTTTTTTTATCGGTAAAATCATTGCCATTTCGTCGACACAACAAGATGCAGATGACACCATATGGGCGTTTAAATTAACCACACATAGCTTGCTGCTCAACAGTGCGGGTTTTGGTATTGAAGCAAGCGTGCCTGTATTTGTTGTTTACCTGATAGTGGTTGCTATACTTTATTATCTGTATAAGAACCGATCGGCTTCAAAAACTTTACAGTTAAGCTAAAGGTAAATCCGGTTAAAATAGCTGTTCCACTTTTTTATCAGGATAATCCAGCTTTTCACTTTTGCGCACGCCGTTTACAATAATGTGCACAATGTTTATCTGGTCGTCGAACAAATTATGCAGCAGGCTTACATCTACATTAACCTTTTTAGGCGAAGCAGTTTTATCCGATTCAAGGTAAACGTCAACGGCCTCCCGGTTAATTTCAAAGCCCAGGTAATTTAATTTTGAGGAGATGTTATCTGCCTTAATATGCAGGTTTTCTGCCAGATAGTTTTTTACCAGTACATCCATGGCGGTATGCATTTCGGCTTTGCTTAAATCTGTTTTGGCATGATATTGTTTGGCCAGCGCCGCTTCAAAATCGTCCGTAAAAATAGTGCAGATAATTTCCAGCTTGCCATCCTGCTTATTGTATTCAACATTGGTTGTGCTTACATGTATAGGGTGAAAAGTCTTTGCCGGATGACTTGCAGCATTGAAAATGCTCAAAAGTGTGTAACAATATAATAGCGGTTTATAAATTATAGTCAACATAGCCTGCCCCTGTTTTTATAGTAAAAAAATCGCCTTAAATTTAGGCTTTCAATGGTGAGTTCGCAATGTCCGATTTTGTTTTTTATTTTAAAATGGGCTGGGAACATATTATCAGCGCAGATGCTTTAGATCATCAGCTGTTTATCCTGGCCCTGGCATGCGTTTACACCATAGGTGATATTAAGCGTGTATTGATTTTGGTTACCGCGTTTACCATCGGTCACTCCTTAACGCTGGCGTTAAGCGTGTATGATGTTATTCGTTTTTCGAGTAAGTGGGTGGAGTTTTTAATACCCTGCACCATTTTTATAACGGCATTTAACAACCTGCTGCAGGTTAATACTGATGGCAAAAGTGCAAGAATAAATTATTATCTTGCCTTGTGTTTTGGCCTCATTCACGGGATGGGCTTTGCAAATGCTATTCGCATAATGCTGGCCAAAGATCAAACCATTGGTTGGGGCCTGTTTGGCTTTAATATTGGTTTGGAAGCAGGGCAGATATTTGTGGTAGCCATAATATTAATAGCCGGCATATTGTTTTTAAATTTTCTGAAAATAAAAAGAAGGGACTGGATTTTTTTCCTGTCATCGGGTGTATTTGCACTCGCTTTAAAGATGGCTTTGGAAAGACTTCCATAGCCCCACTCAACCCTCCCCGGCAGGGAGGGCTTTAAATTTAAAATAAAAGATAAAAGCCTCCCTTACCGGGGGAGATTTAGAGGGGCTTATTAAATTGAAACTGATCTGATAATAATAATACAATGAAAAAAGTTTTTACAGCACTATTTATCACCTGTATAGCTACGGGTGCGGTTGTTGCGCAGGATATTCAGAATAATCCGGGCAGCAACCATGGCAATAAGTTTGAGCAGTTGGGCACCATTTTGCCTACGCCAAATGAGCAGCGCACCGCCAGCGGTGCCCCCGGCGCCAAATACTGGCAACAACGCGCCGATTACGACATTAAATGTACGCTCGACGAAAAGAAACTGGAGCTTAGCGGCGCGGAGACGGTAACTTATTACAACAACTCGCCCGATGCACTCGACTACATCTGGCTGCAGTTGGATGAGAACCAGCACAACAATTTTAACAACGCCAACTACCAAACCAGCACGGCTATGCCAAAAGTGGCCAGCTCTACATTGCTGGAAAGGGCAGAGATAGCAAAAGATGATAATGGTTATGGTGATAAAATTTTAAGCATAACTGATGCTTTAGGAAAAAGCCTGCCTTACATCATTAACAAAACCATGATGCGTATTGACCTGCCTGCGGCTTTAAAGCCAGGTCAGCATATGGTATTTAATATTAAATGGACCTATAAAATATCCGACAGGTTGGCAATGGGTGGCCGTGGTGGTTATGAATATTTCCCTGCCGATGGTAATTACCTGTTCACTATGACCCAATGGTATCCGCGCCTTTGCGTTTACAGTGATTTTCAGGGATGGCAAAATCACCAGTTTACCGGTCGCGGTGAATTTGCTTTAACCTTTGGTAACTTTAAGGTACAGATGACCGTTCCTGCCGATCACGTGGTAGGCGGCACCGGCGAATGTATCAACTATGCTGCTGTTTTAACCCCCGCACAGTTTGCAAGATACAATCAGGCCAAAACATCAAAAGTACCTGTTGAGATTGTTACTTTAGATGAAGCAAAAAAAGCTGAGGCAAATCCGAGCAAAGCCACAAAAACCTATGTTTTCCAGGCTAACAACGTACGCGATTTTGCCTGGGGATCATCCCGCAAATTCATTTGGGACGGTATGGGACAAAATGTTGACGGCAAAACCGTAATGTGCATGAGCTATTATGGCAAAGAAGCTTACGGCTTGTACCGCAAATACTCAACCCGTTTGGTTGCGCACACTGTAAAAACTTATTCGAGCTTTACTTTCCCTTATCCTTACCCGGTTGCACAAAGTGTTGAGGCGTCAAACGGTATGGAATACCCGATGATTTGCTTTAACTACGGCCGTACTGAAAAGGACGGTACCTACAGCGAAAGCACAAAGAATGGTATGATCGGTGTAATTATCCACGAAGTTGGGCACAATTTCTTCCCAATGATTGTTAATAGCGATGAGCGTCAGTGGACATGGATGGATGAGGGACTGAATTCATTTGTTGAGTATTTAACAGAAGAGCTTTGGGACAATAAATTTCCAAGCAAAAAAGGAGCTGCTTATACTATTGTTGATTATATGAAGCTGCCTAAAAATGAATTGGAGCCAATAATGACCAACTCTGAAGATATAGTTCGGTTTGGCCCGAATGCTTATACCAAACCGGCCACTGCTTTGAATATTTTACGCGAAACCATTATGGGCCGCGAATTATTTGACTATGCGTTTAAAGAATATGCCCGTCGTTGGGAATTTAAGCACCCAACCCCGGCTGACTTTTTCAGAACAATGGAAGACGCCAGCGGCGAAAATCTGGATTGGTTTTGGAGGGGCTGGTTTTACGGCACACAACCTTGCGATATTTCGCTCGACTCGGTTAAGGTGGCTAAAGCTGATTTGAATGGCAATGTACCTCCTCAGTTTGGCGGCGCACCCGCATCAAGTAACAAAGTAGCCGCTCCTATAGTTAACAACTTTGATGATATTTCCAAAGTGAGAAACCGCGAGGACAAGAAAATTAAGTTTTATGTAGACAGGGACACCATTGTTCGTGATTTTTACTGGAAATACGACAGGGGGCTTGCTGCTGTTGACAGCTCGAAGTTTAAGGACATGACTAAAGATAAAGCTCCTGTACTACGTACCCCGGAAGCGTTTACTGACGAAGAAAAAGCAAAATATGCCAATAAATTTTTCTATGAACTTAACTTCAGCAACAAAGGCGGCTTGGTTATGCCAATAATTGTACAGTTTACCTATGTTGATGGTACAAAAGAAATTGATCGGATCCCGGCTCAAGTATGGCGCCTGAATGAAAATCACGTGTCTAAATTTTATGTACAGGATAAAGAGGTGGCATCTATCTTAATTGACCCATATCGCGAAACTGCTGATATTGATGAAACCAATAACTATTGGGGTAAATTGCCTGAGCCTTCCAAGTTCCAGGTGTTTAAACAAAAAATAGCAGGCGGTGCGGCGCGCGGCCAATCAAGCGGTGTAAACCCGATGCAAGTATCAACCGGCAGCGGAAAATAAGTAATCCGACTGTTTAAATAAATATAACCCGTTAGTCACATTTGATGTGATTAGCGGGTTTTTTGTTTTGGATTGATAGATTTGTGGCTATGAGTCAGTCTGCAATGGTAAAAGATATCCCTATACATCAGCTAAATGACAGGGAAAAATCGGGGATTGGAATAAAGTTTTTTAAAAAGGGTGATGTACCAAAAGACGTAGAAACTTTAGGCGCGCATCGTGATGATCACTATATCTTCTTTTTGATGGAAACAGGCACTGCTTCCCTGATGATAGATTTTAATGAGATGTTTTTGACGCAGGCTTCCATTTATTACATTCTGCCAGGGCAGGTACATTATCGTATCAGGAACTCGGCTTCTACAGGGTGGTTCGTTGCCGTTGATCCATCGTTGGTGCCATCAAGCTTTCGCGACGTATTTGAAGATCATCTTTTATTACAAAAACCAGTAACACTAAACGAAGAGCATTTTTGCCAGAGTAAAAGGTTGCTGTGTTTATTGGAAGAAAAGCACTGTGAAAGTGATGAAAATCCATTTTATAATGCAATTGTTCACTCCTTACTAAAATCTTTCTTAGGGATGGCGGCAAGTTATTTTAATTGTTCAAACAATGCTATTGCCAGGCCATCACGTCCTGCGCAGTTATCGCAGGGATTTAAAAAGCTGCTGGTAAGCAATGTAAAGGAAATAAAAAGCCCGTCGGAATACGCTGCTATGCTAAATGTTTCGGAATCTTATTTAAACGAAGCGTTAAAAAAAATAACAGGCTTTACCGTTAGCTACTGGATTACGCACGAAGTAATGATGGAAGCAAAGCGTTTATTGTACTATAGCGCTCTCACTGTAAAGGAGATTGCGCATACATTGGGCTATGAAGATTCTGCCTATTTTTCGCGATTATTTAAAAGAGTAACCGGTGCAACAGCGCTGGAATTTAGAAGGAGTTACCGTAAATAGTCCTGTCATTACCTCAAAGTTGCCATTGTTGCTGTTGGATATCCGCCGTTTCTTTGTGATGTAAAAAAATCATATGGAAACATTTACCTTAGAAAGAATAAAAAAACGAGCCGGTGCGCTCTTTGAACCTACGCTACAAACCGGCCGGGTTTTGGAAGTGCGCTACTGGGAACCATCAACCTTTATTGAAATTGATCTGCATCTGCCACAGGCCGATATGTCGCAATGGAAGGAGATCCCTTATATTAAATTCAAAGTTGCCGATTTAACCTTTCGCGATTATACCCCATCAGGATGGGATGCCGAAACGCATACCTGCACCTTATTTATTGATGCGGCACATAATGGCCCGGGTTGCAAATGGGCGTCAAAACTTCAGAAAAATGATTCGGTGTCTTATTTCAAAATAAAATCGACCCAACATGCGCCCGAAGAAACCCCTGCCGTAATTGGCCTGGGCGACGAAAGCAGCATTGGGCATTTATTGGCGCTGCAACAAATGGTAATGCCAGCCACCCGGTTTTCGGGCGCAATATTGATAAATAATGCACGTCACCGCGATCAGTTTAATCAGTATTTCAGGTCGCCGTTAAAACCTATTGCAGTGCAGGATGTGTACGGGCACAATAGCCTTATGCAATGGATAATTGAACAGCAATATACGTTAGATAATACTGTTTTTTATATTACCGGTAATCAAACCATGGTAATACAGCTCCGCAAACTGCTAAAAATGCAGGGATATCATTCGGCGCAGGTAAAGGCTCAGGGCTTTTGGAAATAATATTAATTGCCTTAAGCCATAAAACCGGGGTCTTTTTTAAATTGATGCCAGTCATCCAGTAGCCTTTGTTTAAGCGCTTGTAACACAATGTCTGTTTTCCACTTATCATCCAGCACTTCCAGTCGGTAAATGCGCTTTAGCAGGTTATAACACATGGTAAACTGCCCCGTGGCTACAATAGCATCACGAATAGTTTGCTTGCCTGGCTCGAACCATAAAGTGGTGCCCATGGCGGTAGCATCGGTAGCCATTTGCTGCATTGCTGAGCTTGGCGATAACACGTGAGCAACAGCGGGCCACCATTTGGCATCTTTAATATTCAGATTGGCAACACGCGTAGCATCATGCTGGGCCGAAAGCTCATAAATATAATTGGACAATACCCTGTTTTTGTAGGCCGGCATATTGTAAAATTCGCTATAATACTGTCGTCTTATTTGTGCCAAAAAAACCTTAGAGGTAACCAGCAAAATAGAATCCATACGGGTTGCCAGCATTTGCTGCACGCTGTTAAAAGGCGTTTTAAAGAAAAAGCCAATCACCTTTACAATTGATTTGCCGAGCTGGTTTTTTAAACCTGCCATTGCTTTGTTAAACGAAATGATTATAAGCAGATATAAAAGTGTATAAATGCCTGATGTTAAAAGAAAAAGCAGGCCCAAACGTCGCCATAGGTGATCTGTTAAGCAAACCAGCAGTAAGCTAATAACAAATATAATTGCCCCAATGGGCATCAGCTTTTTAAACTTATCAATACTCAGATTGCGCCACCAGGCATTTTGCTTTGGCGGGGTTTTATAAGCATTCATATAATAACTGCCCACGTCACATACCATCATCAAGTCAAATGGTTTTTTGGGTGGATGATCGGCACGGTAATTATCTTCCATCATCATGCTGTAGATGCCCTGGTTATCCACAACGCCACCATCAACCATACAAAATGGCTCGTCGACTACATCGGGTAAGTTTAAGGGATTGTTGTTTTTATAGTTAATGGCCTTAAGCATTTTGTTTACATCAGTAAGGCCGGAGTGGATGTAATCGTCCGGATAAATCATCGGCTCAAAACCACCCGGAAAGCAGGATGAAGTCGCTGCCAAATCGCCCAGCTTTAGTTTGCGGGCAATATCGGCATTGTTAAAATGCAGGTAATAATTGCCCACCGTGCGGATGCTTGCCGGGTCGCCATTAGTTTGAAAACGGAACGATATGCCGTTATTTAGTTCTGTGGTATTAAAGCAAACAGTTTCCAGGTGAGGGTTTTCTTTACGGTCGAAATAAACATCGAACAAGCTTTTATTCGGGTCGGCAGGATTGTTGAACAACAGTTTATCATATGCCTTGGCAAAGGAGTTGATCAAATTATGCGTTTTTTCTACCTTTTCGATAACTATTTTGCCATTGACGTTTACCGTACGCTGGCCAACTTCGTCCCATCTTTTTGGATCGTTCAAAATCTCAGAAACTTCTTCCAGCAGGCCCTCACCATCCATAAAGTTCTTCATCTTCTGAAAAAAAACATCAAAAACAAATCCCGGCTTAAACAGGCATGAAGTGTAATAGGCATTGGTTAGTGTACCGCCGGATGTAGAGGTAATAAAGGTTACATGCTTAAGCAAGGTATCGCCGGGGTCGGTCATCCAGGCCCGGTTAAGATACGAAATACTGCCCAGGCCAAACGCTGCTGCCCGGTAACCACCACCCGATATGCCCATTGCCATATTGCCAAAGGCACTTTGGGGCATTATGGTCTTTAACTCGCGGCGGGTATCCTGTTCTGACGCAGACAGATTGGGGGGGCTTAAGGTATTAATAACTGACATGACGTTAATGCGGTTAGGTGAAAGAGGTTAATTAGGTTTGGATAAAATTAAAGAATATTTTATAAGAAAATTAACGTAGAAATACGGTATTTGCGTTTTGATTTTACTATTAAAATTATTTAACCATTTGGTTTTTAATATTTTAATCGTAATTTTCTTAAAAAAAGCTATATGAAGTATTATATAGTTACTAACCGAAACATTATCACCATAAATGGGACAGAACAAATAGATACCACTAATGATGGTGCCTGTACCGATAACTTACGGTTCGCTACTTTTGATAGCGCGCAAACCGATGCCACCAAATATGTTTTAATACCCGATAAAGACAATGCGGTGGCCGGATCAAACAAACCAGTAGGAACCTATTATTTTAACCCTGCAGAACCTGTTAAAACGGGCAGCGAGAAGTTTTTTGGCGATTTGGCCAGCGATATGAGTGCCGATACCGGTGGTGATTTGCTGATACTGATTCATGGCTTTAATGTTGATTGGGCCGGCGGCATTGATGATTTACGCACGGTTGAAGGCTGTTTTGTAAAACCAAACGGATCGCCAATAAAGCATCTTTTATTGTTTTCCTGGCCATCCCATGCTTCGCTGTTGCGTTATAAGTCTGATTTTCAGGATGCCACAACGGCCGGTATTACGCTTGGACGTTGTTTTCAATTATTTAGCGAGTTTTTAACGGAGGCTTTTGGCGGACAGCAAGCGCAACTTACGGCTTGCGGCAACAAAATTCATTTGCTTTGCCATTCAATGGGGAACCATGTGCTGCAGAATATGTTTGATAAAATAACTGCCGATGGCAATAAATATCACAATGTATTTGAGGAAATTGTGCTGGCTGCTGCAGATGTGGACAATAATATTTTCGAGAGTTCGCTATCATTTAACCGTTTAAATAATTTATGCCGCCGCATACATGTTTATTGCAATAGGAATGATCTGGCGTTAAAGTTTTCCGCCAAGTACGAAAACCCTATGAAACGGCTAGGTAGTGACGGCCCCGCAAATATGAACCTGGTGCCGAGCCATGTTTACGTAATTGATTGTACCGACGCTGCTTTTAAATATGATCCGAGTTTGCAGAGCAGAATAATACAGCACAGCTATTTTACTGATGTGCCTGAAGTAAGCAACGATATTTATACTATTTTGCAGGGTACTGCAGACGAAAAGGTTACTAACCGTACAGCTGTTAGCGATATTAAATACCGCTTAAATCCTGCATAAGTTATTGAACACGGCAGATGCAATAAATAATTTATAGCCTGTTTGGTTATAGGAGGCTCCGCCGGAGCCAAAATGCACGGACTATGTTGTCTATAAACAGGATACTCCTAACGGAGTAGTCCTAAAAACAGATAATCGGTTCCAGAGGAACCTCCTGTTTATAGAAAAAACAAAAAAAAGAGCTCGGCTCCAAAGGAGCCTCCTTAATTTAGATAGGTTTTGGAGCGCAAATTTCCGGAATAATTTTAATGCATCTGCCATAAATTATTGAACCTTGCTGCTGTATTTATTAAACAGGGTTTTTGCTACATCAACAGAATTGCCGGTAACTACACTGGCATATTTATCGTGATTGTTTACCCATTGCCATTCCCAGTCTTTTACTTTGTTTTCAAAGGCATTGCTATCAAAAGGAGTGTTGTTTATCATCGATTGATTTAATCCAGCAAAAAACATTTCCCAGCGTGGTTTATAAAAACCTTTTATCAGGCCGTTCCACTGGCGATTGGAATATTCATGCAGCGGGTTGTCTCTGCCGCCCCAAAGGGTTATTAAATCGCGGGCGTTAAATTCATACAGATCACTTTCTTGTGGTGTAATGCCATTCGAGCGGGCATCGCTGATCCATTTGCCCAATAAAAAATCCTGGCGGGTGCCCAGCAACTGGTCCATATCATCCATTAGTTGCAAAAAATCGGTGCTGTATTGCTTAAAGGCTACAGTATCTTTTGAATTATAAGCTTTGATGATTTTAGGCTGAAGCGTATTGGCATAGTTGGCCAGTACCTGACGGGTAACATCAACCACGTCGTATTGAAAACCATCGCTTTCCTTTAAATCATCTGCCGCGGCAATAAACAGACTCCAGGCCTGAGCCAGTTTTTTAGGATCATAATTCATTACAGTATCTACCCGCCAATCGCTGCCCGCGTTTAAAGCGGGTCTGCCGCAAATAATGGAGCATGGACCGCCCCGATGTGGAGTAGCGCCGTAAACACTGTTTAACAATAGGCCCCAGGCATCATTAATCTGGGTATTGCTTTTTCCGTATCTTCTTTCGGCATAATCTTTCAGCCAATCTTTAGTATCTATATTATTATTGCGCCAAACGTTGCTCAGCATTAACTCATATAAGGCAGGGTTTTGTTCAATGGCTTCGGGAGTGAGGCCAATGCCCACCATATTTTTTGAGCCATTCAAAGCCTTTAAAGGCTCATTGGTTACCAATACCATGCGGCCATCCATGCTCACATTACCACCAAAGTTTTGCAACATGTTCCATATCCAGGGTTTGCCATAGTAAGCATCTGTTTGAGTATAAACGGGATGTTCTTCGGTATATAAATCCAGTACTATTAGCTGATTGTTAGGTACTGCATTTAGTAAGGCTTTGATTTGTTTTTCGTGCCAGAAGTTGCTTGCATTATAAAATAGCCAGCCCTGCATTACCCAAACCGCTTTAGGATCAGCAGCAGTCATTGACTGAAATATTTTTTTGCTTACGCCGCTTAAAAAAGTTGAATCGTTGGTTGGCGGTGTATTTTCATTAAAGGTATCTGACGAGTACAGGTGATCTGTCCCGTATTCCTTTGTCTGTGCTTCAATAAATTTTTTACCTATTTGGGCAAACATTGGGTCCGATGGATCGAGCAGATAAACATCATTAAAACCTTGCCCCCAGTTGGTTTTTTTAAGTTTGGCATTGGGGAATTTATCTTTAAACGATGGAGGCACATGCCCGGTAAATGCTGGTAAAACTGGCGTCATGCCTAAAGCACGTTCCCGTTGCAGTATCATTTTTTGCAAATCCTTGTGGCTATCAATCCAGTGCTGCGGCAGCGGGCCGCCCCAGCCATCCAAATTGCCCATCCATAACCATGAAAAATAAGCAGGGCCACTGAAAAAGCTATCCAGATCAGCATTGGTAAATCCCATGTTTTGATATACATCCCGCCAAATGGCTTCCTCGCCGGTAAGTGCAAGCGGCATGTTAATGCCATTAAGGGCCATCCAATCTATTTCTTTTTGCCAGCGGTCCCAGTTCCACCAGGCCATGCTGTAATTAAAGGTGCAGTAATTAAGGTAATAACGATAATTATATGGAGTAGTATGTGTTATTTTCTCCTTTATTACTGGTAACACAGCCGGCAGGTGCATGTTGTTGCCATTCCAGCCAAAATCATTACGGCACCAGTTTTTTAAATAATAGCCTAATGCTGAAGCAACAGAAAGTGCTTTGTTGCCGCCGAGAATAATTTTGCCGTTTTTGCTTTCCAGCTCAAAAACATCTTTGCCATTTTCAGCTGGAATTTCATTTACAACAAACCTATCAGCTATTGCGGGAACTACCCGCTTAATAAGCGCTTCGGCGGCAGGTTTGTCTAGCTGTGCAAATGCAGTAAAATGGAATATAGAAAGCGCAAAAAGCAATAATAGTTTAAAGGGTTTCATAGTATCCGGTTTTTGTGGAGTTGGAATTTTGGCAGATAATTACAGGTGAAATTGATTTTATAAACTTATAAAATTCTTGTAATTCCCACAATCCCCAAAACCGGAATAGATTTACTGGCCCTTTGTTTTCCAGTACATATAAGCAATAGCGCCTACAACCATTATAGCCAGCACAACTAGCCCTGTTTTGCTGTTACGTTTGTCCTGGCGCATTAGCCATACTAAAAATATAATAAACGGTATTACAAAAACCGCATAGAAAATAAGAGAGGGAAAGTTCATTTCTTTAGTAGTAAGTAATTATTGACCAACAGGCCATAACTTATTTATAAATTATGTTTCCATGGACTATGGTCCATGGTCTATCGACTATAAAGGCATTCTTGCCAGCGGAGCTACATCCTGGTTGGTAAATTCGCCCTTTAAAAATTTATAGTAACCGGCAATAGCTATCATAGCAGCATTATCGGTACAATATTCCAGTTTGGGTATAAAGCTTCGCCAGTTATTTTTTTCGCACAACGCCTGCAAGCCTTGTCTCAAACCGGTATTGGCAGATACGCCTCCGGCCAGGGCAATATCCTTTATCCCGTATTCTTTGGCAGCCTTGCTCAGTTTGTTGAGCAGAATAGTGGCAATCCGTTTTTCAACTGATGCGCAAATATCGTTTAAATTTTGCGCAACAAAATCGGGGTTAAGGGCTACGTTATCTCTTATAAAATAAAGTATGGCGGTTTTTAATCCGCTAAAGCTAAAATCAAATCCGGGTATTTGCGGTTCGGGGAATTGGTATTTATCCGGATTACCTAAACGGGCATATTTATCAATTAAAGGTCCGCCGGGATAGGGCAGGCCCAATATTTTACTGGTTTTGTCCATTGCTTCGCCAGCAGCATCATCCAGCGTTTGGCCTATAACTTCCATATCAAAATAATCTTTCACCAAAACTATTTGCGTATGCCCGCCCGATACGGTAAGGCATAAAAATGGAAATTGCGGCTTGTTATCGCCAATAAAATGTGCCAGTACATGCGCCTGCATGTGGTTAATATCAATAAGCGGAATGTTTTTTGCCAGTGCAAAAGCTTTGGCAAATGATACCCCAACAAGTAATGAACCTAAAAGTCCGGGCCCGCGTGTAAATGCTACTGCATCAACGTCATTTTTGTTTACTTTTGCCACCAGCAAAGCTTGTTGTACAGCAGGGACAATATTTTGTTGATGAACCCTTGAGGCCAGCTCAGGAACAACGCCTCCATAGGCTTCGTGTATGGTTTGATTGGCAATAACATTGCTCAATATCACGCCATCAACACAAACAGATGCAGACGTTTCATCACATGAAGATTCGATTCCTAATATTACCGGCAACTTTTGAATTAATTAAAGTATTTAGTTATTAATTATTGACGTTTATTATTAAACCCTATCGTTATAAAAACTGTTTAATCATTCATTAAGTCAATAATTCAGTAACCCAATTAAACTGCAAAGTTATTAAAAAACTACTCAAAATAGCGTTAAGTATTGTATTGGTTATTTTATTGGTATTTAGCATCATATTGTTAATATTCCAGTACAAGCCGGTACAAACCTGGGCAGCCAAAAAAGCTGCTGGCTATTTATCTGAAAAACTGCATACGGAGATAGCTATTAAGGGTTTGTATATCAAGCCTTTCTCTGCTGTGGTGCTGGAGGGTTTTTATGTGCTGGATAAACAAAAAGATACGCTGTTAAGCACACCAAAGCTGACTGTAAACTTAAACGAGCTATCGGTTTTCAATATATCAGATCACAGAACTATTGATTTTAAGCTCATTCAGCTGGATAATGGTTCGGCATATCTTAAAAAATTGAACGATACTACCTCCAATCTGGATTTCATTATCAACTATTTCAGCTCGCCTGATACCAGCAAAACCAAAAGCAAGCCATGGAAAGTAATATTTGAAAAAGTAGCTATCAATAATTTTCATTTTCGCTACAAAAACAAGCTGGTCGACACTTTAATAAAAGGGGTGAATTTTGATGACATTGATATTAAGAATTTCAGTGCTGTTATAAAAAATATGGATCTGGTACATCACCTTTTTAAAGGCGATGTGAGCAATTTAACGCTGCGCGAAAAGAGTGGTTTTTATTTGAAAAAATTTGATGCTAAAGCAACGGTTGATACCAACCAAATACTGGCGCAAAATCTTTATATTTTAACAAACCACTCCAGTATCAGGAACTATTTCCGGATGAAATTTAAGTCGTTTGATGACGTTGGCTCGCACATTAACGACCGGGTTTATATGGATGGTGATTTTCACAATTCGCAGATATCATCAACCGATATTTCATTTTTTACCGATGGTTTGGATCATGTGAAATTTGATTTGGGTGTTGATGGGCGTATTAAGGGATATGTAAATAATCTGAGTGCAAAAAACCTGCTGATTACCGGCGGGAAAGCGACTTATGTTAAAGGCGATTTTAAGTTGAGGGGATTGCCCGATTGGGATAACACTTTCCTGGAGTTGAATTTTGATGAAATAGCCACCAATAAAGCCGATATGGATTACCTGTATGGCAGATTTACGGATACGCGCAATGCAAAGGTGCCGGATATTATTTCAAAATTTGGGAATGTTAATTTTACCGGCCGCTTTACCGGATTGCAAAATGATTTTGTAGCCTATGGTACTTTTAAAACAAAGCTGGGCCGTTTTGATTCAGATATCAACCTTAAAATTGATAAAAAAGGCGTGCCATCATATAGCGGTAAGCTAACTACTTATGCTTTTGACATTGGCAACCTGCTTGACCAGCAAAGCCTTGGACGTGCTACCTTAACCGCAAATATTAAAGGTAGCGGCGACAACGCGAAGAATATTAACGAGAATTTAGACGCGCAGATACAGGCATTTGAATTTAATGGGTACAATTATCAAAATCTTACGGTAAATGGCAACTTCAATAAAAAGGTGGCTGATGCCAAAATAACCATCAACGACAAAAACGTTAAGCTCGATTTAAACGGGCATGTTGATCTGAATCCCACATTGCCAATTTATAATATAACAGCTAATGTTGCCGATGCCAGGCTCCATACCTTAAAATTGGTTGACGACACCGTTACCGTTACCTCGCAAATAAAAACAAATATATCAGGCAGCGATCTAAGCAATATTACCGGTAGTATTGAACTGAAAAAGATAAGAATAATTGATCCGAGGCATAATTATGTTGTGGATTCTGTTTTGGTAAATTCAAGCGGGTCCGGGCATGAAAAGGAGCTCTCGCTTAAATCTGACATTGCCGATGGTACTATAAAAGGAAATTATGACCTGGCAACTTTGCCATCATATTTTAAAACGGTAATTAAAAAATATATTCCTTCGTTAAAAACTCAAATTTTTAAGCCAAGCCCCGAAAATTTTACGCTTAACCTGACCCTAAAAAATACCGACCCGGTGTTTGCCCTGTTTATGCCAGATTTGAAAATACCGGATCAGGGCGTAATTGTCGGTCAGTTTAATTCTGAAAGTAAAATAGCCACCGTAAACGCGTACATCAAGACCATAAAATTGGGCAAAATAGTTTTCCATGATTTTATTATTGATGAAAATACCAATGATAACTACCTGGGGCTAAACTTGTCGTTAAGCAAAATTGATATAACGGATAGCCTGGTTATTAAAAATATTACTGTCAGTAATTTGCTTAATAAGGATAGTTTAAATTTTAACATTAAGTTATCAGACATGAACGCCGTGAACCAACTCGATCTTTACGGATTGGTTAATTTTGGTCGCGATACTTCGGTTAAGATGCAATTATTGCCATCAGAAATTATCCTCGAACATGAATACTGGCGTTTACGGGAAAATGTGAAAATCGGATTCCACGATGGGAAAACGGAAGTATCGGGTTTCGAATTGTCCAACGGCAATCAAAAGGTAAAGATAGATGGTATTATTTCTGATAATCCCGAGGATGTATTGAAGCTATCGTTTGATAAGTTCAGCATGGCTACTTTTAATCAGCTTACGCGTACCGCAGGCATTAAATTAAAAGGTACCCTTAACGGAGATGTTAAGTTTACGTCGATTATAAATTCGCCGGGTGTGGATGCTAATTTGGGTATTGATTCGCTGGTTATGAATAAAACATTGGTAGGTGATGTTAAGCTTCAGTCAGTCCTGGGTTCAGACCGAACACAAGCTAGCGTGAAAATGAATATCAATAATCAGGGGCTGGAAACCATGAATGTTGACGGGATATACCATATAGGAAAAAATGTGGAGGATAACCTTGATTTTAACGTGAAGATGGATAAAACGGAAGCCATTATTTTTGAACCTTTTATCAGGGATCTGGTATCGGATATTAAAGGAACCGTTTCAACGGATCTTAAATTAAGCGGGCCGCCATCCAAACCAAAACTGAACGGGAAGGTAATGTTGAATAATACTGGTGTTACAGTGATTTATTTGAAAACGCCATTCATCGTATCAGACACGCTGGATGTTGAAAACAGTGTGATAAAAATTAACAAGATGGTGCTGAGGGATAATAAAAAAGGCACCGGCATTGTTAACGGAACAGTGGATATGAGCGACCCTTCAAACCCGGATATTGAAGCTGTACTTGATGCCAAAAACCTGCTGGCACTAAATACAACGTTTAAGGATAATCACGTGTATTTCGGAACAGCTTACGGAACGGGCCGCTTCAGTTTCAATGGCCCTGTTGATAACATGAAAATTGATATTAAAGCCAAAACGGAAGCGGGTACCATATTTAACATCCCTTTAAATACCTCCTTAACCGCCGGCGAATACGATTTTATAAAATTTGTTAGCCACAATGATACTACCAAGCAAAAGCCATCGCTCGACAGAGCGTTTAACGGCGTTACCCTGAATTTTGATTTGACGGTAGATGAAAAGACGGTAGTGAAAATTACAACTGATTATGGCGTGCTGGAAGGCAGTGGGCAGGCAAAGGACCTAAAACTGAACATTAACAGCTTAGGTGATTTTGAAATGTTTGGCGACTTTTTAATTACTTCGGGGAAATTTGAGTTTACTGCAAAAAACTTTATCAGCAAAAACTTTACCGTTAACCAGGGCGGCACTATCCGCTGGACAGGCAATCCATCTAATGCCAGTATTAACCTGAATGCTATTTACGAAGTGCGGACGGATATTTCGCCATTATACCAGGCTGCGGGTTCACAATCGCCCAAGGGCCATTCTCTGGAGCTGGTGCAGGCCGAACTGATACTGACCAAAACACTGTTGCAGCCGGATATCAATTTCGATTTTAATTTCCCGCTCGACCCATCGATAAAGGACGACTTGAGTAATTATCTGGCTGATAATAACAACCGCAGCCAGCAGGCATTAAGTATTATTGTAAGGCGTAATTTTTCGAACGGTGCCAACAGTAACTTGACCAATCAGGTGGTAAACACGGTGGGCGAGGTAATAAGCGAGTTTACCTTTAATAAATTAAACAGCTTTATTTCGCAATCAAACATTAAAGGGTTTGACCTTAACATACGCTCATTTAACGACTTTAGCGCAACCTACAGGGTGAAAGACAGATTGATATTTACAGGCAGCTTATTTAATACGGAATCGGGCAGTAATGACCTTTTTCAGAACAGCGGGGGCACCCTGTTTAACTCCAACTTTAACCAGCTGACGAAAGATTTTGAAGCGCAATATCTGATTCAAAAGGACGGTAACTTAAGCGCGCGGTATTCATACCGGGTATTGAACAGCACGACGTTGAACACCTTGTACGATCAGCTGAGTGTGCAGTACGTAAACGGTATAGGTTTAGTATACCAGCGCGATTTTGACACGTTTGATGAGTTTTTTAAAACCATATTCAGAAAACAAAAGAAAAAACAACCGATAAAACCCAGCCCCATACCAACGCCGGGCGCTCTAAATACCACCAATGATATTAAACCGGTTGACGATGATCAATGATCAAGCATTATAGCGTGATCCATTTTGTCTCTTTTGGTTCTTAAATAAGCTTCGTTGTGTTTGTTTGGTGCAATTTCAATTGGAACATTTTCAACTACTTCCAGGCCGTAGCCAATAAGACCAGCTCTTTTTGTAGGATTGTTGGTCATTAAACGCATTTTTGAAATACCCAGGTTGCGCAATATCTGTGCTCCAACGCCATAGTCGCGCTGATCCATTTTGAAGCCCAGTTCAAGGTTGGCCTCAACCGTATCCATGCCATTTTCCTGCAGGTGATAAGCCTTGAGTTTGTTGATAAGGCCAATACCGCGGCCCTCCTGATTCATGTACACAACAACACCCTTACCTTCGCGGTTTATCATTTCCATCGCCTTGTGCAATTGCGGGCCGCAATCACAACGGCATGATCCAAATATATCGCCGGTCACGCATGAGCTATGCACACGTACCAATACTGGTTCGCCTGGTTCCCAACTGCCTTTTACAAGCGCCAAATGATGATCGCCATTGTCAACTTGTGTATAGGCAATCATGTCAAAGTCGCCCCATTGGGTTGGCATTTTTACAGAAACGTCTTTATGTACTAAAGTCTCGGTAGCCAAACGGTATGCAATGAGGTCTTTTATGGAGATAATTTTCAAATCAAACTCTTTGGCAATTTCTAAAAGATCGGGCAGGCGGGCCATTTCACCATCCTCCTTAATAATTTCACATATTACACCGGCAGGCTCAAATCCCGCCATTACGGCCAGGTCAATAGCTGCCTCGGTATGCCCCGTACGACGCAATACACCGCCGTCTTTGGCTATTAAAGGAAATATATGACCGGGTCTTCCCAAGGCTTCGGGTTTGGTTGCCGGATCGATGAGTGCAAGTGTAGTTCTTGATCTATCTGATGCCGAAATGCCGGTGGTACATCCCGCCAGCAAATCAACAGAAACGGTAAAGTTGGTTTCGTGCGAGGTAGTATTATGGCTAACCATAGGCTCCAGCTCCAGCTCTTTGGCACGTTTTTGTGTAATAGGCGCGCAAACTAATCCGCGGCCATTGCGAATCATAAAATTTATTGTTTCGGGTGTAGCATTACGGGCGGCAGTTAAAAAGTCGCCTTCATTTTCGCGATCTTCATCATCAACTACTATAATGGTTTTTCCGTTTTTTATAGCTTCTATTGCTTCTTCAATTGTATTTAGCATGCTTAAGGCATTTAACACACCCTGTTATATACGGGTATATTTAGTTTATTTATACAAAAATAAGCGTTAGCGACATTAATCGGGTCTTCGCTTTGTAAATATGTACTGATTTGCAGGGCCATTAGTTGCCCGCGGGGTTAATTAATTTTATTGGCGCAAAAAACCGAGGTTAAATCAGGCGGTGGCTTTTCGTTTAAATAGTTTATTGAAAAAACGCTTATATATTTCCATGTCGAACAGTACAGAGTCTGTAGCGGCTTTATACGACAGGAAAAAACCGATTGGCGTTATAATAAAGATAGCCACCCATGAACCAATTATTGGAGAAAGGTCGCCGTCTTTGGCGGATTTTTCTCCAATGGTTGATATAATGTAATAGATAAGAAAAAATATCACCGAAACCACAACTGGCAGGCCAAGTCCTCCTTTACGGATGATGGCACCTAAAGGTGCACCTATCAAAAACAACGCAATGCAGGCTGCAGATAAAGTAAATTTTTTCTGATACTCCAATATTGCCCTGCGGATATTATTGGTAAGGTCTTTACTTCTCTCGGATCGGTTTTTAATAAGATCCTGTATCGAACGAGCCTCGCTAGAAGCATTTTGCACCGCACTTATTTGTTGGTTAACCTTCAATCCTTCTAAAGGCTGACCGTTTGAAGCAATAGTATGTTTTACGGCATCAGACTTTGCCGGGATATAAAAATATTTTACGTAGCTGCTTATCAATTTAAAATTTACCTGTAGCGTGCTATCCTCCTGCCGGCGATTAACATTTTCGGTCTCTTTTAGCTGCTTTAAATTCATCATCTGCAGGGCCCCCCTAAACTCATTTTCATCTGTACGATGCAACTTCATGCCCGAAATATCAAAGCGCTGCTCCGTTTCTTTAAAACGGCGGCGTATTAAACGCTGGCGCATATTATAATTTGAATTTCCGGGCGTTTCAGAATAGCTGACGCCATCCTGGAGCTTCAAAACTAAAAATTGCCCGCTGGGTGTACGATACATTTTACCCTCTTTGGCCAGGAGAACATCAGTATTGTTTTGCTGGGCATTTTTGGTATAAATCATAATGTCGTGCAGGGTTTGCCCATCTGCATCTTTTCTTTTTACGCGGATAGCATAGCCTGGAAAGCTACTGCTGAATACCCCTTCGGGCAAAAAATTGGCTGATTTTTGCTGCCGGGCATCGTATAAAAGCGAATAATATTTCAGATTGGCAATCGGCAGCATATAATCGGAAAATAAAAACGCTACAATACTTAGCAGCGAAATTACAACCAGCATAGGCATCATAGCCCTGCGCAATGATATGCCAGCCGATTTTATGGCAACCAACTCATAGTTTTCACCAAGGCTTCCGTAGGTCATAATACACGAAAGCAATACCGATAAAGGCAAAGCCATTTGCACATTGGTAGCTGATGCGTACATCATCAACTCCAGGATAACATACCATTCAAAACCTTTGCCTATTAAATCATCGATGTATTTAAATAAAAATAGCATCAACAAAACAAACATTACAATTAGAAAGGTAACTAAAAACGGTCTTATGAAAGCTTTAAGTAATAAGAGATGTATTTTTTTCATTTAAAACGCCCTGTTTGTACCATTGGCCAGCCATTATGCAATGGGTTATGTACGCTGTATTGACAGCAATAACGGTACATCATATGTTTACCGTACAAAAATAGGTATAATTAAATGTTTTTAAGCTCCCAAAACGCTAATCAGGTACTCAACCTGGTTATTCCAGATCAGTTTGCGTTCGCTTATGGCATCTTCTGCGGCAAAATCGGTTATAGCTAAAGCCACATCATTTGTGAGCTCATCCTGAAGAATCTCCATTTCAAAAAAGTATTGCGGTTCATCATCAACCCATTTGAACCTTACCAGTTTGTTTTCTTTTTGCAATAGCAGTTTGGCTTTTTGCTGCTCGCCATCCCAGGTAAAAGTGTAAAGCTGGTCTTTAATATTCACATCATCAGCAAACCATTGAGTAAGCCCGTTAGGCTCATTTAAAAAGCCGTACAATATCCGTGGAGACGATTTTATTTCATATTCAATAGTAAATTTCTTCTTTTCAGACATGTGCGTTTATAATTGAAAACCAGTAAAAGATGTAAATGTTAACATTTTTTCTAAAGAAAACGAATTTATCCTATATTTGCAAACCTTTTTAAAACGGGGTTGGCTTTAATTAACCGAAAGGCGAAATTTAAATAATTAAAGCATTATCGTTTTAATAAAATAAAACCCGGCGGGGTAGCTCAGATGGTTAGAGCGTAGGATTCATAACCCTAAGGTCGGCAGTTCGATCCTGCTCCCCGCTACTTGTAGAAAGCTATTCGGTAAACGGATGGCTTTTCTTTTTTAACCTGTCCCGTCCCGCGTGCACATGAAACAACAGAAACACGTGGGGACAACCGAAACAAACCCGCGCTGTAAGTCAATAAGTTAAGCAACCGCGTGGGCCACGCTGGGACAACGCGGGACAAAAACCCCGATGACTCGTCCTGCAAAAGTTTACACTTGGTCTTGTCCGTTCGGAGTGGCGTATAGATTAGGATGAACGGACAAGCCGCCGCGTTACTACAAGCATTTGCGCTTTGTCCTTCGCGCCATCGCGCCAGATTGGGCAATTTATAAAAACAAACGCTGTTTCCGGATTTTTGCTTGAGCTATTGATCGTTTGCCATTTTTACTGCAGGAATTTTCCATGAGCCGTCTAAAAATGATTCTTTCGGCCAATAAATGCGCATCGTTAGGCTGAACGGCCCTTTTGGTGAAGGCAGCCAGTTAGCTTCTTTATCATTTGCCGGCTGCTCATTCTGAATAAAAATATCCAATGAGCCATCCGGATTGTATTTCAATGAACTACGATCGCCGATGCTGTAACGCTGAATGGGGTTAGCCACCAAAAAATCATCCGGGCCGTACATCGTCAACGACCAGAAGGCATTGGCCGGAGGTGTCTGTCCCTTATCAAAATGCAGGGAATATTTTTTTCCACCGTCTAATTTATTGCCGTCAGCGTCCAACTGACAAATTGGATAAGACGCATCTGCATTCAAATTAGCACCCAGTGCTATCAGTGCTATCAACGCTCTTATTCTATAGTTTGTACCGTATGCGCCTAAGCCCTTCCGCGATATATTCCATCCATTTTCGATGCTCCCGGCTTTGGTAGAAAAAAATCTTAATTGCTGCTGAATATTCGCAGGAATGGTTTTCATAGCCGCTTGCGTACCGCTGTCAAAAGCACTCAGGCTGAATTGCTTCCCCGGCCCAACTCCAATGGCGGCTATTTTGCGCAAGATCACGCTGTCCGCCGCCGGAGGAGGATTTTTTGCCAGCTGGTCGTTTAAAACTGTAAAGAATGTGCTGATGTCCATGTTTTGAACGAACGCGGATGGATTCCGGCTGATGCTGCTATCAACCACACCTTTTGCAGGCTCATATTTGCTGCCCCACTTGCTTAATGGTGTAAGCGTATAACCGTCCTGTATTTTATAAACCACCTCTTTTCCGTCCGTTGTGCTGTTTACCTGTGTCCTTCCAAGTATCCAGACCATATCTGTTGGCGATTTGATTTGCTGCATCCCCACGGGCACAGTGCCGGTATAAGCCGGGCCAGTAATCAAAATTGTTTGTGCTGCCGTTCCGGTGGTCCTTTTGCCAGGCGAAGCAAATACATTGGTGTAAGCATCCATCATCTGGAGCAAATAATAACGCCCTTTTGTATCCGGCACGGTCAAAACTTGTGGTCCCTGTGCAAGATCGAGCCAGGCGCTGGAATAATAGGTATCGCAGTTCGGTTTGACGACACCTCTGAAGGTCGCATCGGGGAAGGTGCGGAAATGACCAAACTGGTTAATAGGTGCAAATACACTTCCCCAGGTTTGCTCTTGATGATTCACCGCAGAGCGTTCCGTCTCGTACATCATCACCAACGGCAAGCCATATACATAGGCTTGTTTGGTCAGCAATATTACAGAATCTCCGCTGGGGCGTGCAAATGCTGCGCTGCAAACTGGCAATGCCGTAATAAATGACAAAAGTGATAAAGCCAACCAGCTATTCAATTTGAAAGGCCAGAATTTTATTAGCATTAATTTCATCATCGTTTCCTATGAAACTAAATTACTAAAAGTTTTAATCCTATAGCAAATTGCACAATGAAATTTTTTTTCATCTGTTATCTCACTCTGCTGGCGCACGCGGAGTGTGTCTTTATTCAATAGCGTCACGAGAAGCATTTGCGCTTAGCCCAGCCCGACATTCTCGAGCCAGGTTAGGGGTGATATAGGTTTTAAGGATGGAAAAGGAACCGCCGCCCAGTTTTTTGACATCTCGTTTATGACCTGTGATAGTTTAGGTAACCTGTGGGTAAGCGATAGTGATAACCATGCAATACGTGAAGTGACACCAGATGGTACTGTTACCACCATAGCGGGAACAGGAGTAATGGGCTATTTGGACGGCGATAACACAAAAGCCATGTTCAAATATCCTTATGGGATTGCAATTGATAATACGGGAGTTGTGTTTATTATGGATACCGGCAACAATAGGGTGCGAAAATTGGAGTATAAATAAAGTATTATAATTTGCGCATGCGATGTTCATCTGCTATGGGGCTTGCAGTGCAGCTCGGTTTCGCTCCCCGCTACCTTTTAAAAAGTCATCCATTATAAACGGATGGCTTTTTCTTTTAAATCTTTGTATTTCGTCTATGTGCTTTAATTCAGTAAAGTTTAATGAAATCCAGTCAGGTTAGGCTTTTTACTTATAAGAAGCTTTCGGCTTTTTGTTCATCGTAGTCTTTCTTATTTCATATTAATTGTAGGATGGTTGGGGTAATTTCTTCATGCAAAAAATAATTGCTTATTTTTAAAAATAAATAAGAATAACGAAGTTGTGATTTCCTAAGCTGTGTTGCGTGCGCTCCTATGAAAAGAATATGCTATCTTATATGTGTGTTGGTTTCTCTGTTGTTTCAAGCACAAAAAACATGTGGGCAGGCGGTTATTTACCCGGTGAGGGTTCTGGGGCAAATTACTTCCTGTCAGGGAGTGGAATCGGTAAATGAGGAATACGAATACTTCGCTATGTTGGGTTTCAATCTTACAGGTCCGGTAAATATTATTGCATCGTCGGGCTTTGTTGTTTCGGCAAACAAAAATGCTGGTTTTCAGGGTAGCATCGCAGTGGCACCCAAAAAAGGCGCGGTGATTGATACCATATATGTCCGCCTCAGCGCGACAGCTACGCCCGGCAGTGTGAGTGGTTCGGTAACTATAAGTTCAGCGGGCGTTGCTCCGCAAATTGTAAAGGTAAATGGTACTGTGCTTAATGAGCCAACTGTTGACCCCGAGCCCAATATAACTGTGCTAAATGGTACCACGCTCCCGGCATTGCATTTTCAGGGAACCGGCAATATGTATAGTTGGAGCAACAACATGCCCAACATAGGCCTGGCTGCCAGCGGTATTGATTCCCTGCCAACATTTAGGGTATTAAGCAATAGTAATGCAACGGTAACGGCCACCATAACAGTAACCCCGGTACTGGCGGGCACCGCCTATGTAACCAACAGCGGATCGGGTACCATTTCGGTTATCAATACATTAACCAATACGGTTGATACAACCATAGCCTCAGGAGGCAAGGGACCTGCCAGTGAAACCTTAAGCCCGGACGGTACCAAACTGTATGTGTTAAATTTTAATTCGCAAACCATTTCTGTTACCAATACCATCACTAATAAGTTTATAAATGAGTTTTCGCTGCCATCAAAATCAATTTATCCCTATCAGATAGCCTTAAATCATGACGGTACACAGATTTATGTAATCAATTTCGGAACAGGCGATTTTTCAGTTCTTGATGCACAAACCGGTAATCTTATTACGGACATACACGCAGGTGGAGCTTTTCCAAGTGAAATAGCATTTAGCCCAAGCGGCAATATATACTATATTGGTGCCAATCTGAATGTAGATGATGGCGCGCTTTTTCCGTTCAGTTCACCTGCTAACACACCTCTGTTTAAAATATTAGCACCGGCTTACATTGGCACTCCTAAGTATCCGCCGCCTTTTCCTTATCTGAATATGGTATTCAGTCCTGATAGTACACGGCTGTATGCTGCTAACGGCAGCGCTGTTTTTGTAATAAATACCTTATCACAAAAAGTTATAGCTACACTTCCCACTGGCTACGAAGGCCTTGGTAGCCCGGTTGCGGTTGCGATAAGCCCGGATGGTGAACGACTATACGCTTTAGTAACCAACGTTGCCAGCACAAGCCAGATACAGGTATTTAATACAGCCAATAACTCGCTCATTCAGTCGACAATTATCGATGGTGGCACCGCAACCGGCTTATGTATCAGTCCAGATGGAGCAAATCTATATGTTAGCTGCGGTTCAAACAACCTAGCGGTAGTTAATACGCAAACTGGTAAGGTTATCACTTATATACCTGTCGGTACCTCGCCCGAAATTAATACTTTTTGTGTTAAACCAGGGGGCTGTTTTGGTAACCCCATCACGTTTACCATTACCATAAAACCGGCGCCTGTTCCGTCTATTATTGTGTCTGCCGATAGTTTAAATGCGCTTACTACCGTTTATGGTACACCATCACCCGCAGAAAGTTTTACGGTAAGCGGCGAACTTTTGCGTTCAGGGATTTTGATAACCGCACCGCCCGGATTTGAAATAAGCCTAGATAACAACAGTTTCAGTAGTTCTTTAACCCTAAACGGCTCAGGCACTATTGCAAGTACAACGGTGTATGTGAGGCTGGCAGCAACCGATGCGGTAGGCAGCTATTCAGGGCATATAGTACTTAGCAGCCCCGGCGCCGGTAATGTAAACATAACTATGGCAAAGAGCACCGTAACACCCGCCAACCTCATTATAACGGCCGATAATAAATCAAAGGCATATGGAGCCCCTAACCCGGTATTAACAGCATCGTATAGTGGGTTTGAAAATAATGATGAGGTTGCGCAGCTTATTTATCCTCCGGCGCTCGGCACTACAGCATTAACCTCTTCTCTTGTTGGGAAATATCCCATTACCGTGGGCGGAGCATATTCTCCTAACTACAATATTGCTTATGTGGCAGGAATATTGACCATAACCCCCGATATTGTAATTCCGACAGCATTTACACCCAATGGCGATGGAGTAAACGACACCTGGGTTATACAAAAGATTGGCGATTATCCGAATTGTACGGTACAGGTATTTAACAGGTATGGCGCGCTGGTGTATCATTCTATTGGTTATGGTACCCCATGGGATGGCAATTATGGAGGCGCCCGGCTGCCGGTAGGCACCTATTACTACATTATCAACTTGAATGCAGGAGTATCTTCTTTGTCGGGGTTTGTTACGCTTATCAGATGACCGGTACATACAGAAATCTTTTGCGGTAAACAGCCGACAGGATCAACGGCTGTATTAGTGGTTTCGGCGATTTATTTTCATTGAACGACGATTGCACAGGACGAATCGGTTAGAACATGGGTAAAAAAAGAAGTATTGGTAAAGCTTGCTAATTGCAGGCTTTATTCAGGTCACACTCCCCTTTTTTTGGGTTGATGAACGCACAATCAACTTTGGTTTTATGCTGATTATTTTGGGTACAACTTCGGTTTCATCCTTATTTTCCATTTCCTGGAAATAAAGATTGGCAACCGTTTTGCCCATATAAACGCTAAACTGATCAATAGTAGTTATGGAAGGACTGGTTATTTCGGTAAAAGCTTCGTTGGAGTATCCGCAAATCCCCAAAGCAGAAGGTACCTTAATACCCATTACTGATGCTACTTCCAATACACCCAATGCCGAGAAATCAGAAGTTGAAGCAAATATGGCATCAGGCGGGTTGGGCAAATTCAACAGCTTCCGCGTGGCGTTTGCACCCAGCTCTTTTGTCCAGGCATTTTCAATAATCAGCTCATCCAAAACAGGCATTTCATGCTTTTTTAATGCATTGAGATAGCCTACTTTTCGCTGTCTGAAAATTTGCAGGTTTTGCGGTCCTTCCAGTAAGGCTATCCGTTTATAGCCTTGCTCAATCATATGCGAAACCGCTTCAAATGATGCCTGCTCATTATCGTTTATTACTTTTAGGGTTTCCAGCTCATCTGCCACGCGGTCAAACTGAATCAGTTCTATGCCATTATCTATTACATTTTGCAGATGGGAGTGGTCCGAGCTATCAACAGACAAAGAAATTACAATACAATCAACATGCTGATTAATTAGGGTATTAACACACTTTATTTCCTTACTCTGCAATTCGTTAGACTGGCAGATAATCAAGTTATAACCTTTTTGATACGAAGCTTCTTCAATACCGGCAATTACATTCGAAAAGAAATTCTGATTAATAAATGGAACCACCACACCAATGGTTTTTGATTTGCCTTTGCGCAGGTTTGAAGCCAGTGTATTGCGTTTATAATTAAGTTCGGCAGCTGTTTTTAATACTAATTTTTTGGTGGCTTCGTTTACGTGGTTGCTGTTACTTAGTGCTCTTGAAACTGATGATGCAGCAATATTCAGCTTTTCGGCAATGTCATATATGGTGGTTCTTTTCTTGCTTTTCATAATTTTTATAAAAATATGAAAATAAATATCCGCAATCGATTGCAGATTAAAAAAATAATTTAAATTCGTGCTCAATTCCTTTGTCAGGATTATAAACCATTTTACGAATAAATTAATGCTATTATTAGGTATAGATGTTGGTACTTCATCCATTAAAGTTTCGGTTGTTGAAGCTGCAACACAAAAGGTAATTGTTTCAGCGCATTATCCAGAGGAGGAAAGCCCCATTATTTCGGTTAAGCCGGGATGGGCAGAACAATCGCCGGATACCTGGTGGGAAAACGCACAACAGGCAATAAGCATGTGTAATCAATCGGGCAAGTATCAGCCGACTGATATTTCGGCTATTGGTATTGCCTACCAGATGCACGGCCTGGTACTGGTTGATAAAAATCAGCAGATATTGCGTAACAGTATTATTTGGTGCGATAGCAGGGCCGTTGAAATTGGTGATGAGGCGTTTAACACCATTGGCGAAGAACAGTGCCTGTCGCATTTATTAAACTCACCCGGAAATTTTACAGCGTCGAAACTCGCTTGGGTGAAGAAAAACGAACCATCGATTTATGAAAAAATAGACAAAATAATGTTGCCCGGCGACTTTATAGCTATGCGTTTAACCGGCGAAATTACCACATCAGTTTCCGCCTTATCTGAAGGTATATTTTTTGACTTTTTGGGCAATCGATTGTCAGATGATGTGATAAACTACTTCGGTTTTGCTACTTCCCTTTTTCCGGAGATCAGGCCGGTTTTCGCTGATCATGGGTCGTTATTGCCCGAAATTGCAAAAAAATTGCAATTAAAAGCAGGCATCCCGGTAGCTTACAAGGCAGGCGATCAACCCAATAATGCACTTTCGCTAAACGTATTAAACCCCGGCGAAGTAGCGGCCACAGCAGGCACATCGGGCGTTATTTACGGGGTGAGCGATCAGCTGGCCTATGATCCGCAATCAAGGGTGAACACCTTTGCACACGTCAATTATAGCGAAACGCAGAAACGTTTGGGTGTTCTGTTATGCATCAATGGTACTGGTAGTCTCAATCGCTGGGTAAAAAGCTTGTTCGGTTCGTCAATCAGCTATCAGCAAATGAACGATGAAGCGTCAAGAGCACCTGCCGGTAGCGATGGCTTACGTATTTTGCCTTTTGGTAATGGTGCGGAGCGCATGCTGAACAACAAGCTGGTGGGTACTCATTTGCATAATATCGATCTTAATTTACATACCCGTTCGCACTTGTTCCGGGCGGTTCAGGAGGGTATAGCCTTTTCATTCCGTTACGGGCTGGATATTATGCGCAGCAATGGCGTGGAACCTTCTGTAATTAGGGCGGGTAAAGCTAACCTGTTTTTAAGCGATCTGTTTGCCCAAACATTTGTAAATATCACCGGTGTACTGGTTGAATTATATCAAAACGATGGCAGTGTTGGCGCTGCACTGGGTGCGGGTATAGGTGCACGCATATTTGTATCGCCGGCCGAGGCATTTAACAATACACATCCGTTAAAATTAATTGAACCGCAATCACAACAATTAGAAACGGCTTACGAGGAGTGGAAGGCATTACTGGAGAGGCAATTGGCGGAATTGCAATAGCGATGGGCTTTAAACTTAGGGTATTCGGACCCTTTAAAATAAACAACAAGATTGTCATCCTGAGTTTTAAAATCCAGGGACTATAAAGGTGAAATGACATGACGCTGAAAAAACTTACGAAGTTTTCAAAACTTCGTAAGTTTAATACCGCTATATGTCGTGGGTAGCGATAGCGAAGGATCTTCTGCTCCGGAAAAGCAAGCGTTCATGCATGTTGGAGAAGATTCTTCATTATATTCAGAATGACAAAAAGGAGCTTTTTATATGTTTCGAACATTCAAGGGTTTTAAACCCATCGCTATAGAAAGAAATAAGACACAATAAATCAATAATTAAATCAATATACATATGTCAAATATTATAACAGGCGAAAAGGAGTTTTTTAAGGGAATTGGCCAGGTTAAATACGAAGGGCCGCAATCAGATAATCCGCTTGCATTTCGTTGGTACGATGCAGATAAAATAGTTGCCGGTAAAAGCATGAAAGATCATTTACGCTTTGCCTGCGCTTACTGGCATTCGTTCTGCGGTTCGGGCGCCGATCCGTTTGGTGAGCCGACACATTTATTTCCATGGAACGAAAAAACCGATGCGGTTGAACGTGCTAAAGATAAAATGGATGCGGCATTTGAGTTTATCACCAAAATGAACCTGCCTTATTATTGTTTTCATGATGTTGACGTGGTTGACTATACCAATGATGTTAACGACAATGAAAAACGCTTACAGGCTTTGGTTGAATATGCCAAGCAAAAACAAGCTGCAAGCGGCGTAAAACTATTATGGGGAACGGCTAATTTGTTTTCAAACCGCAGGTACATGAATGGTGCAGCTACCAACCCTGATTTTCATGTATTGAGCCATGCCGGTGCACAGGTTAAGGCCGCTATGGATGCAACCATTGCCTTAGGCGGCGAAAACTACGTTTTCTGGGGCGGTCGCGAAGGCTATATGTCTTTGTTAAATACCAATATGAAACGTGAGCAGGAGCATTTGGCTAAATTTTTACATACAGCAAAAGATTATGCCCGTAAACAAGGCTTTAAAGGTACTTTCTTTATCGAACCAAAACCATGCGAACCAACCAAACACCAGTATGATTATGATGCAGCTACTGTGTTAGGCTTTTTGCAGAAATATGATTTAATAAACGATTTTAAACTGAATCTTGAAGTAAACCACGCTACGTTAGCAGGTCATACTTTTCAGCATGAAGTACAGGTAGCAGCTGATGCCGGTTTACTGGGATCAATGGATGCTAACCGTGGCGATTCGCAAAACGGATGGGATACCGATCAGTTTCCTAACAATGTAAATGAGGTTGCTGAAATTATGCTGATTGTATTGGAAGCAGGCGGCTTGCAGGGCGGAGGTATCAATTTTGATGCCAAGATTCGCAGAAACTCAACAGATCCGGCTGACTTGTTTTACGCGCACGTTGGCGGTATGGATACTTTTGCAAGAGCATTGGTTATTGCTGATCAGATTCTCCAAAAATCAGACTACAAAAAAATAAGAAGCGACAGATACGCATCATTTGATAGTGGTAAAGGAAAAACTTTTGAAGAAGGAAAATTGACTTTAGAGGATCTGAGAAACTTTGCTGCCGAAAATGGTGAACCTAAAACCATCAGTGGTAAACAGGAGTATTTGGAGAACGTAATTAACCGTTATATTTAGTTCATAATTTTCAAACCAATTTATAAGCCCTAAATAATTATGAACAAACAATTAACAACTGCGGATATTCTGATATTCATTGTCTATTTCTTAATCGTATCGCTTTATGGATACTGGGTATACCGCCGCAAAAAAACCGGGGAAGCTACTTCCAAAGAATACTTTTTAGCAGCAGGTTCGCTTACCTGGTGGGCAATCGGCTCTTCGCTCATCGCTTCCAACATTTCGGCCGAGCAAATGGTAGGAATGAGCGGTAACGGATTTAAAATGGGTATAGCCATTGCTACTTACGAATGGATGGCCGCAGCCACCCTGATTATAGTTGCCGTCTTTTTTATCCCGGTATATCTGAAAAACAAAATTTATACCATGCCGCAATTCCTTAGTCAGCGCTACAACGGAACGGTAGCGATGATTATGGCGGTGTTTTGGTTATTGCTTTATGTAATTGTTAATTTAACGTCCATATTATTTTTAGGTGCATTGGCGGTACACACCATTTCGGGTATTGATACCTGGGTATGTATCCTGGGCTTAGCCACATTTGCCGTTTTTATCACCCTGGGCGGTATGAAAGTTATTGGTTATACCGATGTTATCCAGGTTTTCTTTTTGATACTGGGCGGTTTGGTTACTACCTATATTGCCATTAACCTGGTATCGGCACATTACCATACTTCGGGTATTTTTAACGGACTTAAGCTGATGGGCAGCCAGGCCAGCGATCACTTTCACATGATTCTGAAAAGGGATAATCCTAATTATTCCTCATTGCCCGGCCTCACCGTATTAATAGGTGGTATGTGGATTGTAAACCTTAACTATTGGGGCTGCAACCAGTATATTACCCAACGTGCCTTAGGTGCCGATTTAAAAACTGCCCGCAGCGGTATCCTATTTGCAGCATTCTTAAAATTACTAATGCCTGTTATTGTAGTATTACCCGGTATTGCTGCTTACATACTTTATAAAGAAAATGTATTTCATAGCGAATTAATGCAAAACGGTGAGTTAAATCCCGACAGATCATATCCCGTTTTGCTTAACTTACTGCCTTCGGGGTTAAAAGGCCTATCATTTGCGGCACTTACCGCCGCAGTTGTAGCCTCTTTGGCTGGTAAGGCTAATAGTATTGCTACCATTTTTACCATGGATATCTACAAAAAGTTTAACCCCGCCATGACCGATAAGAAAATGGTATTGGTTGGTAAAATTACAGTAGTGGTAGCCATGATAGTTGGTGTTTTGATATGTACTCACTTAGGTATCGACAAAAAAGGCGGGTTCGATTTTATACAGGAATATACCGGATTTGTATCGCCGGGTATTTTTGCCATGTTTATCCTTGGTTTTTTCTGGAAAAAAAGTACGTCGAACGCAGCACTTTTTTCTACCATCGGCGGGTTTGTACTTTCGGTTGTCTTTAAGTTGATGCCTTTGTATACCAATCTGGAGTTTCTGAAGAATTATGGTTTCTCAACACTGGTAACACAAAAAGATGGTGTAACTAAATTATACGAGATCCCTTTTCTTGACCGTATGGGAATAGTATTTGTGATTTGTATGATTGGCATGTATATCATTTCGATGATTGAAAATTCCAAAGGCACCAAAGTAAATGCACTCGAAGTAGATACCAAAATGTTCCGTACATCTACCGGCTTTGCTGTTGGTGCTACTATTATAACGGGCATATTGGTTGCACTTTATACCATTTTCTGGTAAACTATTTTATCGATAATTGTAAAACAAAAAACAGCGATGAGTTTAAATTCATCGCTGTTTTTTTTTGTCTTTTTACCTGATCTTAAAACCCTATCGAATTACCGCCATCCACCGGAATAATAACACCGGTAACATATTTTGCTGCATCTGATGACAGGTAGAGTATGGCTTCGGCAACATCTTCCGGTTCGCCGAGTTTGGCCATTGGGGTGCGAGAAAGTACTTTTCTTTTGCGCTCAGGGTCACTATCCAAGGCCTTTGCTGACATATTGGTGGCTATGAAACCCGGTGCCACACAATTTACCCTGATGCCTTCGGGCGATAGCTCAACGGCCATCGCTTTGGTCATACCTTCAATGGCACTCTTAGCAGCCGTGTACGAAATTACATAAGGGATGCCATATTGCGCAGCCATAGAGCTGATGTTGATAATAACGCCGGATTTTTTGGTAAGCATTGCCTTGGCTACCTCCCGGCTCAACACAAATACCGATGTTAAATTGGTTTGGATGATCTGTGCAAAATCTTCGTCGGTTACCTCGGTAAATGCTTTTTTTTGATTGATGCCGGCATTGTTAACCAATATATCTATCTGCCCGTATTCGGCTATTATTTCGGTAATTAATTGGGGAATGCCCTTTAAGTTTCCTAAATCAAAAACTTTGTAAGTGCAAAGTTCGCCAAGGCTATCAGACACCTCTGCCAGGTTTTTTTCGTTGCGGCCAATAATGATGGTTCTGATGTTGTTTTCAACTAATTTTTGTGTAGTGGCAAGCCCTAATCCTGATGCCCCCCCGGTAACAATTGCCAGTTTTAATTTATTATCCATGTAGCTGTTTAACAATAATATTTTATGTTTTTATTCCTCTTTTCAGGGAAGATTCTCTGATAATCAATTCAGACCGTAATATCAAACTATGTGTTTTTTGCAGGTCGTCATTATTAACCAGGTGGTTGATCATAATGCGGGCGGCAGTTTCACCCATTTCATATCCCTTATAATCAATAGTTGTCAAATTGGGCTCAATAACGCACGATGTTGGGTCGTTGTTAAAGCCTGCAAAGGCAATATCGCCGGGCACGCTAATGCCTTCTTTTTTCATTGCCTGCATGCAGTTTATGGCACAAATATCATTGGCCACAAACACACCATCGGGCCGTACAGGTAGGTTTAATAACTGATTCGCTGCTTCGGTTCCTGCCCGGGCACTCAGATCATTTATGATTAAAAGCGCATCATCAAAAGGCACGTCATTATCTTTCAAGGCCTGCAGATATCCGCGTGTGCGCTCCGAATAAACATTGCGCAATTGGTTGCCGCTAATGTGGGCAATTCTTTTGCATCCCTGTTCAATCAGGTGCGCTGTAATATCATAAGCCGCCTGGTAATTATTGATATAAATACTGGGGCACTTTTTATGCTCATAAACACGATCAAAAAATATCAGCGGAATATCTCGATTGATAAAAGGCTCAAAGTGGGCAATATCACTGGTATCATAAGCCAGCGATACCAGCAAGCCATCAACCCTATTATTAAACATGGCCTTTGCATTACTGGCTTCCTTTTTCATCGACTCTAACGACTGGCTGATGAAGAGGTTATAATTGGCTTCGTTAACCACCTTTTCAATACCTGCTATAACATCACTCATAAAACTGCTGTTAAGGCGTGGTACAATTACGCCTATTATATTGCTGCTTTTTTTGCGCAGGTTGCTCGCGAATGAATTGGAACGATAACCCATTTCGGCGGCGGCAGCCAGTATTTTCTTTTTAGTGTTTTTGTTGATGCCCGGATAATCCTTCAAGCCCCTGCTTACGGTTGCTGCCGATATATTTAACTTATTAGCTATATCATAAATAGTAACTTCTTTTTCCTGATCGCTCATAAATGGATTGATAATTTTAACAGTAAATATACAATCGGTTATATCAAATTGGCAGCAAGGGTTATTTTACTGGTACTTCTTTAGTGTCCGTTTCTAAATCGGTGAAATAAAATTAAATAACTTTTTGCAATCGATTGCAAAAATATAAATTTGTATCAATCTTAATACGTAATTAATCAAAAAATTATTACTGATTCCCGATTACCATTAACCAGTTAAACCAATTATAACACCGATATGTATAAATTTAAACTATTGCTGGCAGCGTGCCTTTGCTTGTTTTTAAATTCGGTAAATGCGCAAAGCATCTATCTTGATCCAACAAAACCTATAGATGACCGGGTGAAGGACCTGGTATCAAAACTTACTTTAGAGGAGAAGGTGCACCAGATGATGAACTCGGCACCTGCCATACCCCGGTTGAATCTACCTGCCTATGATTGGTGGAACGAAGCGTTGCATGGCGTGGCGCGTTCGGGCGTAGCCACCGTTTTTCCGCAGGCCATTGGCCTGGCGGCAACATTTGATGATCAATTGGCCCTTCAAGAGTCGACCGCTATCTCCGACGAAGCGCGTGCCATGTATAATGCGGCATCAGCCGATGACTATCATCAGCGATATGGCGGTTTAACGTTTTGGACACCCAATATCAATATCTTCCGAGATCCGCGTTGGGGACGCGGGCAGGAAACCTATGGCGAAGATCCCTTTTTAACATCAAAAATGGGTGTTGCCTTTATTACCGGCCTGCAGGGTACTGATCCGGATCATTTAAAAGTAGCAGCATGTGCCAAACATTTTGCTGTGCATAGTGGCCCCGAAAGATTGCGCCATACCTTTAATGCACAGGCGTCGCCTAAAGATCTTTATGAAACTTATCTGCCTGCCTTTAAGGCGTTGGTTGGCGCTCATGTAGAAGCTGTGATGTGCGCCTATAACCGTACCAATAATGAGCCATGCTGCGGCAGTAATTTGCTGCTGGATACCGTATTGCGCGATAAATGGCATTTTCAGGGCCACGTGGTATCAGACTGCGGCGCTATTGCCGATTTTTATATGGGGCATCATGTAGTGCCCGGCCAGGCCGAAGCCGTGGCGCTTGCAGTAAAACACGGTGTTGATTTAAACTGCGGCGATGAATACCCCGCGCTGGTAGACGCTGTGAAACGCGGCTTAATCACCGAAAAAGAAATTGATGTGGCATTAATCACCTTGCTGAAAACCCGTTTTAAACTGGGCATGTTTGATCCTAAAGGCAGCAGTCCTTATGATAATATACCCACCAGCGTAATCAATAGTGACGCGCACCGTCAACTGGCTAAACAGGTGGCGCTTGAATCCATCGTATTAACAAAAAATAACGGCGTTTTACCTTTACGCAACGATTTGGCCAAGTACTATGTAACTGGTCCGAATGCATCTAATGTTGATGTTTTATTGGGTAATTATTATGGTGTAAATCCGCAGATGACTACTATATTGGAAGGTTTGGCATCTGGCATTTCGCCGGCCAGCCAAATGCAGTATAAAGCGGGGATTTTATTGGACAGGCCGAATGTAAACCCTATCGACTGGACAACCGATGATGCCAAAGCATCAGACGTTACCTTTTTGGTGATGGGCATAAGCGGCATGTTAGAAGGCGAAGAAGGCGAAGCCATTGCCTCACCAAATTTTGGCGACAGATTGGACTATAACCTGCCCCAAAATCAGATAGATTTTCTTAAAAAATTACGTAACGGCAATAAGCATAAAATTGTGGCCATTGTAACGGGCGGCAGCCCGATGAATTTATCGGAAGTACAGGAGCTGGCAGATGCCGTACTGCTGGTTTGGTATCCCGGTGAAGAAGGCGGGCATGCCATTGCAGATATCGTTTTTGGTAAGACATCGCCCTCAGGCCGTATCCCGGTTACTTTTCCTAAATCATTGGATCAATTGCCGCCCTATGAGGATTACAGTATGAAAGGTCGCACTTATCGTTATATGACTGCTGAGCCTTTGTATCCTTTTGGCTTTGGGTTGAGCTATACTACTTTCAGCTATACCAATCTGCAATTATCGGCACAAAAAATAAATAAAAAAGTACCGCTTAAGGCTGACGTAACAGTAACCAATACAGGTAAAATGGCATCAGATGAGGTGGTGCAGCTTTATATCACAGTACCGCAAACAGGCGATAATCCATTGTACTCATTAAAAGGGTTTAAACGGATTAAACTACAGCCTGGTGAAGCGCAAAAAGTAGAGTTTGATATTACACCGGAGATACTGCAAAGTATTAAAGATAACGGACAAGCAGTTGAACTACCTGGCGATTATCACATTTACATCGGCGGTTCAGTTCCCAGCAAAAGGAGCGAAGATTTAGGAATGACTAAAAGCGCAGAGGCGGTTTTAACGGTTAAGTAGAAGCCAATATAGTGATGGGTTTTAAAACCTTGCCTTTGTTGGTGTTGTCACTATAGGTGTTCGGAAGATTAAAAAAGGGTGTCATGCTGAGTTTTAAAATCCAGGGACTATGAAGGTGAAATGACATGACGCTGAAAAAACTTACGAAGTTTTGAAAACTTCGTAAGTTTAATACCGCTATATGTCATGGGTAGGCGCTCGAAGCGCGCGGGTGGGCCTCAACATTTATACATTTACGTTAATGCATTGGCATATGGCCTTTGCGCACATGCTTCGAGCGCCTCAGCATGACACCCGTGTTCAATATTTGTAAGAAAGTTTAATCTTCCGAATACCAACAGGGGCGTAAATTAAAGATTAACGAACTCATATTAAGATAGATTTTAAAGCACAAGGATGATTGAAGATTTAGAACAAACCTTCCGGTGGTTTGGCCCAACAGACGAGGTTACATTGCCCGCTATTAAACAAACCGGTGCAACCGGTATTGTAAATGCACTGCACCATGTGCCCAGCGGCAAAATATGGAGCACAGCCGAAATAAAAAAGAGAAACGATATCATAAAAGCAGCCGGTTTTAAATGGTCCGTTGTGGAAAGTGTAAATATTCATGAAAGTATAAAAACCGACGGAAAAGACAGGGACAGGTATATTGAAAATTATATACAGACGCTGAAAAATCTTTCTATAGCAGGCATCAATACCGTTTGTTACAACTTTATGCCGGTGCTGGACTGGACACGCACCAATCTTGATTTTCGTTTACCAAACGGGGCTTCGGCATTGCGATATCATGCGCCTGCGGTTGCCGCTTTTGATCTTTACATACTGGAACGCGAGGGTGCGCAAAATGAGTTTACTGCGCAGCAAAAAAAGGATGCAAAAAAATATCTGGATAGTTTGGACAGTACGGCTAGACAAACGCTGATTAATACCATAATGGCCGGCTTGCCGGGCACCGACGAAGTTTTTACCATTGCTCAGTTTAAAACACATTTAAAAAAATACAAAGGGGTTGATGCGACTGCCTTAAAAAGTAATCTGGCCTATTTTCTGCGTACTATAATACCGTATGCAGAGGAGTTTGGGATTAAGATGTGCATTCACCCAGATGATCCACCGTTCCCGATATTGGGTTTGCCGAGGGTGGTGTGTACGGAAGAGGATTTGCTCGATCTGATCAACGCTTGCCCGTCGCCAAGCAATGGCATTACTTTTTGCACCGGATCATTAGGCGCAAATGGAAATAACGACCTGCCGGGAATGATTGACAGGTTGGGCGAACACATCCATTTCCTGCACCTGCGTAACGTGCGGCGCGAGCCCGACGGCAGTTTTTTTGAAGCTGATCATTTAAACGGAAGCAATGATATGTTCGCCGTAATGAAAAGCATTATTGCAGAACAAAAAAGGCGTAAAGACAAAGGCCTTACTGATATTGCCATCCCCATGCGCCCGGATCATGGACATAAAATACTCGACGATTTTAACTATAATACCTATCCTGGCTACTCCGTTACCGGCCGCCTAAAAGGTCTCGCTGAATTGAGCGGGTTGGAAATGGGTATAAAAAGAAGTCTTTATTAATAGTTTTCACTTGCGCTCGTTTGCAACGAGTGCTTAATTTGGTTGAGCATTTGGAATGCGAATTGCATGCGATGCAATCGCCAGGCCACGTTAAGCTCTCGTTGCAAACGAGCGCAGGATGTTGTCATTCGGGCATAAAAAAACCATGGCCGCCGAAGCAGCCATGGTAAATTAATCAAATATAATAAACAACTAGTAACCTGGGTTTTGAGGCATTGGCGGCCCGCTCAAAATGGCGTTAAGCTCGTCCTGAGGTATTGGTCTTAAAACATCAAATGCCTGGATATATTGATTAGCCTGCGGATTGTACATGGCTACCCTGCGCAGTAGCGATTGTGTACGTACCAAATCGTTCCATCTGCGCGGCTCATTGTAAAACTCGCGCGAATACTCATCCAAAATAAAATCAAGTGTAACCTGGCCGGGTGCAATATCCATTGCTGCGGCATCGCTGGCGTTTTGTGTACCGCTTTTGCTTGGGTCGTATGCTGCTCTTTCCCGTATAACGTTTAAATATTTAGCTGCATTGGTATTATCACCCAGTTTAAAATAAGCTTCGGCAGCAACAAAGTACGCTTCAGCAAACCTGATGATACAACGCGGCCTTGTTGACGGGTCGTTTGCACCTGTACGGGTTAAATCATCAAACTTTTTTGTTGTAGGGAATACCACCGGACTATACTGACTAGGCGTAACAATAACGCCTTTAAAACTTGCTCTTTGTGCATCGGTTACCTCATATCCTGGCATCCATATAGCAGTATCAACACCACAAATTAACTTACCGCGCGGCGTAGTAACACTTGGCGAGCCAATAACTGTATTACTTCCACCGGTTGGTGTGGTATTCGCTATCCAGGCCAATTGAAAAGTTTTGTTATATCGTGTATCCTTAACTCTTTCGGCAAAAACCTGGTTAAATACATAAGGCGAAGGCATTGCACGGCTGTATGGACGGCCATTGGCAACATCCCTGAACATCATAGAAGTTCCGCCCCCGGCATTCAAAACAACTGGAATGGTTTCTTCATTGTCAGAAGCGGCAGAGGTCATGGTTACATAGTTCCACCTGAAAAGGTTGGGTAATACATTTTGCCCATTACCACCTGATGCCCCGGCTGTATAATCGCCGTAAATGGTATTGTTATCATGATCACTCACTAAAAGCGCTTCTTTACCATAATCATTAGCCATTGCAAAAGCATCAGCATAATTTTGCCATAAATCAACACCATAAGTGGCTTTATTGGTAATAAGTGTGCTTGCAATAGTGGCCGCCTGGCTAAAGTCATTTGCCTGTGCAACGGATGACCATCCACGGGTAAGATAAGTTTTAGCCAGCATAAATAAGGCGGCAGATTGTGTAGCTGTTTTCCCCAAAAACGGAGAAGTAACCTGTGCAGGTAATTCTGTACTCGCGTCTGTCAAATCCTGGATGATCTGGTTATACACACTGGCTATAGGAGCACGGGTATCTGAAGTAGTTGCCTGCGTAATAAAGGTGGTGTGTAAGGGTACAGCACCATAAGTAGTAACCAGGTAATAATAGCAAAACGCGCGTAAAAACTTAGCCTGGCCAAGGTATTGGTTTAATGTAGCGGCAGGCAAGCCTGATGATGGGCCATATTTCAAAACACCATTTAAAGTGTTAATGTCCTGGTACCATGTACCCCAGAAGCCGCTAAAGGTTCCGCCATTTATGCCGTTGTAGGTACTGAACATGCCGTTGCTTTGTGCGCTTACGCCTGCAAGGTTTTCGTCGGTACCGGCATATTGTGTTAATTCAAACCCCTCGGTTCCGTAACTGCTGCGCAAATCGTTATAAACACCTGCAATACCACCTTCAATTCCTCCGGGGGTACCTAAAAATGAGGGCACAATAATTGACTTTGGATTTTCCTCCAGTATTTTCTTACAACTGGTTACGCTTAGCAAGCAGGCCACCGTTGTAGTAATGATCGATATTTTATTATATATTTTCATAACTGTAAATTATAATCGGTTAAAATTTCACACTAAGACCAATGTTAAAGTTGCGTACAGAAGGGTCGTTTGCGTTAACACTTACTTGCCTTGAAGGAGCCCCCAGGTATGATGAGCCTTGTGCATTAGCACCGCCGCCGTAGCCGTTTCCTTCAGGATCAGGTCCATAACCGTTTTTAACAAACGGCGAGTAAATGATGAAAGGATTTTCGGCGGTTAGGTATACCCTTAATGAGCTGATACCTGCTTTTGCAAGCAATTTTGGCTGGAAAGAGTAACCGAGGTTAATAGCGCGTACTTTTATAAATGAACCGTCAACATAACCTAAAGTAGAGCCATAAAGTGGTGCTGATGCACTGGCATCGGGCTTAGGGAATGCATTGGTTGGGTTAGTAGGTGTCCAGTAATCAACTTTTAACTGATTGTTTCTTCCCTGTTCGAAAAATGAGTAACCGCCGGTGCCGTTATCGGCGCCAAGGTATGGTACTTCAACCATCATACCCATCCTGGCATACATAGATATCGATAAATCGAAACGTTTGTACGAAAATCTATTGGTTAAACCAGCAGTGTATTGCGGTTGAAAATTGCCGATAATCTGCTCGTCAGCCGGGGTTATTTTACCATCGCCGTTTACATCTTCAACTCTTATCTGGCCGGGAACTTGAACAGGTGATGTTTGTTTTGCAAGCGCCGGATCACCGGTTTGCCAGATACCTATTTTTTTATAGTCATAAATTACGGTTGATGGATATCCTACAAACCATCCGTCGGGTATATCAATCAAACTTCCATTTGGGAGTCCTGTAACTTTATTTCTGTCAAAAGCGATGTTGAAATCAGTACTCCAGGTAAACCCATCATTGGTATGTATGTTTATACTGCTTAAGGTTATTTCAAGCCCTTTGTCGTTCGTTTTACCAAGGTTCGAAATCTGACTGGTAGCGCCGTTACTTGCCGGCAATATATTAGATACCAATATATTCTTGGTATCCTGGTTATAAACGTCAATTGTACCGGTTAAACGATTCTTTAATACACCAAAATCTAAACCAAGGTTAAACTCTCCCGTAGACTGCCATGTTAAATTGGTATTGGCCAATGTGGTTACGGTGTAAGCTGCTGACTGACCCTGGGTAGTAGTACCAAAATTATAATAATTGGTAGAAAGAGCACCCAGTGTTTGATATGGCGCACTACCCTGGTTACCGGTAACACCATAGCTGGCCCTTAATTTAAGGTTATCAAAAGTGGTGTTGTTCTTCATCCATTGCTCATTGATAATGTTCCATCCCAATGCTACTGCGGGATAAGTAAGGTATTGATGCCCTGGTGCTAATACCGATGCGCCGTCGCGACGTACGGTAGCTGTAATCAGGTAACGATCATCATAACCGTAGTTTACACGACCCATTTCTGACAATAACCCTCTTTCAGCAAAGTAATTGGCTGTAGGATTGACGGCGGCAGAGGTTGCATTGATCGTACCTGCAAGGGAAAGGTTTTTATCCTGGATATAGTCGGCAGGTAAACCAATGCCATTAAACTGAGAGTTTTGCGTATGGTCTTTCTGCGAACTGAACAGAGCGGTAACAGTAAGGTGATGTTTTTGGGCGAACACCTTATCGTAAGTTAACAAGTTTTCAATAGTATAGGTATAAGCCTCATCATTAGTAACCTGCGCAGTGGCCTGGCTAAGGTTAGTAATGTTGCTATTGGCATAAGTATAGGCGCCGGTATAGTTACCGCCATTTACCTGGGTAAAGTCCAAACCTACATTAATACGATATTTTAAATCTTTTAGAATATTTACCTCACCATATAAGCTGTTAAAAGTTCTAAGCTCTCTTGTATTTGAGTAAATGGCACTTGCATCAGTTTTAAGCGTTAGCGGGTTAACCGTTGAAGCATCTGTTGAACCGGCTTGCGGCAAAAGATTCAGTGAGCCATCGGCATTATATTGAGATGTTAAAGGGCTTAACCTCATCAATCCGCTGGTAATTCCTGTACCTCCCGGATTGTTGTTATAGCTCAACGTAGTTAAACTGTTAATACCAACTTTAACAACATCATTTATTTTACGGTCGATAGTTGTGCGCAGTGAATAGCGGGTGAAATTTTGATTTGGTATGGTTCCGGTTTGATATAAATAACCGGCAGCCATTCCGTATTGGGTATTATCATCGCCGCCTGATAAGGTTATATTTTGGTTTAAGTTATGGCCTGTTTGATAAATAAGTTTTTGCCAGTCGGTTGAAGTTCCGTTTTGTACGCCAGCTTGTTCGGCTGGTGTAAGCGGGTAGCCACTTGAACCGGGGTTTAAGGTATTTAATTGAGCCGAGTAAGCTTTAAACTGTGCATACTCCGGGCCGTTAAATACTTTGAGCTCGCCCAAAATATTTGAGTTGCCATAATACATATTATAGCTAACGGTAGCTTTACCTTTTGTTCCTCTTTTGGTGGTGATTAATATAACACCGTTTGATCCTCTCGATCCATATATGGCAGTAGCCGAAGCATCTTTCAAAATGTCAAGGCTTTGGATGTTATCCTGGTCAAGGTCGTTGATGTTGCCGCCAAAAGGTATCCCGTCAACAACTATCAGCGGTTGGTCAAGGCTGTTTAAGGCGCTTGAACTGGTTGATAATGAACGGCTGCCCCTGATGCGGATCTGATCAGGACTACCCAGGCCTGACCCGTTGCTTACAATGTCAACACCCGCTGCCTGCCCCTTTAATTGGTCAATAACGTTTGTTGATGGTGCCATTGCTAATGTAGCACCGCTAACGGTGGCAATTGCGCCGGTAACATCGCGCTTGCGCTGGGTTCCGTATCCCACAACCACCACCTCGTTCAGGTTATTGGGCGATGGTGCCAGTGTTATTTTTAAATTGTTACTATTAGATTTAACTGCTACTTCCTGTGTAATGTAACCCAGATAAGATACCACTAAGGTTGTTGCGTTTTGAGGAGCTGCAATGCTGAATTTTCCATTAACATCTGTTCCGGTAGCACCGGGATGGCCTTTTAATTTTACGGTGGCGCCAATTACCGCCATTCCTTTTTCGTCAACTACCGTTCCCTTTATGGTAGTTGTTTGCGCAAAAAGGGATAAAGAAAGCAGGTTAAAGCTTATCAGCATTAATAATCCGCTCCAGTATTTTGTTAGTCTAAGTTTTTTCATAATTCATTTGGTGTAATAGGTTGGTTTAAAAAATAGAGGTTATGAACAGGCTGTTTGCAGCCTTTATTTATTTTTTCTTAGCCAGGGCATTTAGGATATGTTTTTTGGACAGTCATTTAGATAATCGGTTAACACTCAAACAGTAGCATTTATTAGCCTCGCGTCATTGACGTATAGGTGTGATACATACATGCGGTTGCATAGCAGCATACACTTATCAGTAAGGATGACATGGAGCCTGGTGAAAGCTCTTGTTAGAGAAAATTTATAATCGGTGAATAATCAGGAATAAAAGTAGAAAAGAAAAATTAAAATTGCAATCGATTGCAATAAAAGTTTAAAAAATAATTTAACTCGACAACGCTTATGAAAATTGATCAAAATTGTTTTGCTATTTTATTAAATAAAGTTTATTAGTGCTGATGTATTTGTAATTTTTATGGCAATTTGTTTATAATGTGATATTTAAATAATAAATATAATGCAGGTATAAAACAATAAGATCAATTATTTTTAAGGAAAAATGGAAAGGGATTGCAAAAATAGTATAGCGTAAGATGCTTGTTACGATGTGTATTTGTTATTTTATTCTTCATTTATTCATATATATTTGTAATCGATTGCTTAAACTGAATGATTGCAGATAATCTTTTGCTTAAGTAAAAAATACCCGAGGCAATTATTGTCGGGTTGAACCAATTAGTTTTATAAACCGGCGTCGCAACGCTATTATTAATAGATGTACATATTTTAGCATGCATGCTATTTTAAAGCACCCCAAATTAAACCGATAGAATTTTAAATAATGAGCGTCAAATTAAAAATTATAAAACAGGTTAGTTTATGCCTGGTATTACAGGCTTCATTACTGATCAGTCAAAAATCAGCCGCACAAACTGTTCAATCCAAAGGATTGAAAGACTATTACGAAAACTACTTTCCTATTGGTGTTGCGGTATCTCCCCAATCGCTTAAAAATCCACAGGAAGCGGCTTTGATATTGAGTCAGTTTAATAGCATTACTCCCGAAAATGCCATGAAAATGGGCCCTATTCATCCCGAAGAAAATCGCTATAACTGGAAAGATGCAGACGCTATTGTTGCATTTGCACAGGCACACGGTTTACGGGTACGGGGGCATAATTTGTGCTGGCACGAGCAAACGCCTGCCTGGTTATTTAAAGATGCTAATGGCAATCAGGTTACTAAAGAGGTTTTGCTTAAACGGTTAAAAGATCATATCACCGCTGTGGTAACCCGTTATAAAGGAAAAATTTATGCCTGGGATGTGGTAAATGAAGCTATTGATGATGATAGTACCAAATTTTTACGTAACTCCTTATGGTATCAGATATGTGGTGAAGATTTTATTGTGAAAGCTTTTGAATATGCCCATGAGGCCGACCCTAACGCCGTATTGTTTTATAATGATTATAATACCGAGCGCCCCGAAAAGCGCGAACGCGTTTACCGGCTGTTAAAAAAGCTGGTAGATGCTAAAGTGCCTATTAATGGTGTAGGCCTACAGGCGCACTGGTCTATTTATGAACCCGATCAAAAGGATTTGATTGAAACGATAAAGAGATTTTCATCACTGGGTTTAAAAGTGCAGATCACAGAACTGGATATTTCTATTTATCCGTGGGAAAAGAACAAGAGGAGTCTGCGCCCAGGCGAATCAGATGCTTACACGCCTGATTTAGAGAAGAAGCAAGCTGACAAATATGCCGAAGTGTTTAAAGTGTTCCGCAATTATAAAGACGTAATAACCGGCGTTACTTTCTGGAATATTTCAGACAAACACACCTGGCTGGATGAGTACCCGGTTATGGGCCGCAAAAACTATCCGCTGCTGTTTGATCAAAACTTTCAGCCTAAAAGAGCATACTGGAACGTGGTGAATTTTTAATGTCAACCCTTAAATGAAATGAAACGTCAATTTTTCTTAATCGTAGCCTTGCTTACCACGTTAGGCACCGTTCAGGCACAAACGCCGGGAACATCATCGTACATTTCAGCAGATAATGGTCCGGGGTATTTTTGTCTTTCGGCAAACGGATCATCGACCGCTCTTTATAGCAGTGAAACGGAATACCCGGGAGTGATACGAGCCATAAAAAGTTTGCAGACAGATATCAAATCAGTTACCAATGCCGAACCACAATTTGAAACAGGTAACCCGGCAAATACAAAACAAATAGTGCTGATAGGTACTATCGGGAAAAACGCGCTGTTAGATAAACTAATCAAATTAAAGAAACTGAATGTTAGCAGTATCACTGGCAAATGGGAAACGCATATTACCCAGGTGGTGCAAAATCCTTTGCCGGGTATTGCAAGTGCGCTGATAATAGCAGGCAGCGACAAAAGGGGTACTATTTATGGCGTTTATGATCTGTCGGCCCAAATAGGGGTTTCTCCCTGGTATTGGTGGGCCGATGTGCCCGTAAAGCAGCAAAAAAGCTTATACGTTTTACCCGGCAGGTATACCGATGGCGAACCTGCGGTAAAGTACCGTGGCATTTTTATAAACGATGAAGCACCTGCATTTTCGGGCTGGACGAAAGAGAAATTCGGTGGTGCAAACCACCTGGTGTACGAAAAAATGTTTGAGCTTATTTTACGCTTAAAAGGCAATTACCTGTGGCCCGCCATGTGGGGTAATGCCTTTAATGATGATGATAAGCTGGACCCGGCGCTGGCAGATGAATATGGAATTGTAATGGGCACATCGCATCACGAACCCATGGACAGGGCGCAGCAGGAGTGGAAACGCTATGGCACCGGTGCCTGGAATTATGATACCAACGGCGAAGTGCTGCGAAACTTTTGGAAAAAAGGAATTGAGAACATGGGCACCAAAGAAACCATTGTAACTGTAGGCATGCGCGGCGATGGCGATATGCCAATGACCGAAGGCAGTAACATCAAACTGTTAGAAAAAATTGTAGATGATCAGCGGAAGATTATTGCTGACGTTACCGGAAAAGATGCCTCACAAACGCCACAAATGTGGGCCTTGTATAAAGAGGTGCAGGATTATTACGATAAAGGAATGCGTGTTCCTGATGATGTTACCTTGCTGTTATGTGACGATAACTGGGGCAATATCCGCAAACTCCCTAAATTAGGCGAGCAACCCCGCAAGGGTGGTTACGGTATTTATTATCACTTCGATTATGTAGGCGGTCCGCGAAATTATAAGTGGTTAAATACAAATCCTATCAGTAAAACATGGGAGCAGATGCATTTGGCCTATGAATATGACGCTAAACAGGTTTGGGTAGTAAACGTGGGCGATTTAAAACCAATGGAATTTCCGATAAGTTTTTTCCTGGATTATGCCTGGTCGCCTAAAAAATGGCCAGCCAGCCGATTGGATGAGTACACCAAATTATGGTCCGCTCAGCAATTTGGCCCGCAGTATAGTGACGAAATTGCCCACATCTTAACCCTTTACACCAAATACAACGGCCGGCGCAAGCCTGAACTACTAGATCAAAATACCTATAGCCTCACCAACTATCGCGAATTTGAAACTGTTGTAAATGACTATAATAAATTAAGAATTGAGGCGCGGCAACTGGGCGACAAAATTGATCCTCAATATAAAGATGCGTATTACCAATTGGTATTGCACCCGGTTGAAGCTTGTTCCAATTTGAACGAGTTGTATTTCGCTGCTGCTAAAAACAAGCTTTACGCTGCACAGGGCAGAGCGACCACCAATATTATGGCTGATAGTGTAAAGCAATTTTATGCCAGAGATTCAGCCATATCGCACTATTACAATAAAGTGCTGGCAAATGGCAAATGGGATCATATGATGGATCAAACCCACATTGGTTACACCTATTGGCAGGAACCTCGCGTAAATAAAATGCCCAGTGTAGTTACTATTGACCCGCCTGCAGCACCACAAATGGGCGTAGCTGTTGAAGGATCAGCATCATGGTGGCCGCAGGAGCAGGTTAAAGCCTTTTTTTTGCCGAGGTTTTTGCAGGGTGAAAAAGAGGGACATTACATCGAAATTTTTAACCATGGACAAGGCTCATTTGATTTTAGCGTTACCACTACTGAGCCTTTTATTACTGTTGAACCTCAAAAGGGCAAAGTATCAACCCAGCAACGTATTTGGGTAAATGTTGACTGGGCGAAAGTACCCTCATGGGAACAATATGTAACGATTACAATTGCCGATGCCAGCGGGAATAAAGTGAATGTTGAAGCGGTGATAAATAATGCCATCCCTGCGGATGCTCCGGGGTTTCATGAAAATAATCGCTACGTATCCATCGAGGCGGAGCACTACACCAAAGCTGTTAACAACACCGCGGTTAAATGGATGCTTATTCCGGATTATGGTAGAACCTTGTCGGGCATGATGCCGTCACCGGTTACGGCAAAAAGGCAACAACCCGGCGGCAATAGTCCACACCTGGAATATGAGGTAAATTTAACAACTACCGGTGCCGTAAAAGTGGAAGCTTATATTTCTCCGACTATTGATTTTACCAATACAGACGGGCTGCACTATGCTGTTTCGATAGATGAAGAGCAGCCGCAGATAGTTAATATCAATGCCGATAAATCAGAAACAGCTTGGAGCAAAGATGTCAGCAACAATATAAAAATACTGGTTACCACGCATCAAATTAAAAAGTCCGGCAAACACATTTTAAAATATTGGATGGTTGACCCCGCCGTAGTATTACAGAAAATAGTAATCAATGCAGGCGGCGAAAAGCCAAGCTATTTGGGACCTCCGGAGAGTTATTTAGTGCGGTAATGTAAATCGGTATCAAACTTACGAAGTTTTCAAAACTTCGTAAGTTTTTCAGCATTGAGCGTCATCCTGATAGCATTATTTAGGAGAAAACTTTTCTAATTACCGTGACTACCTTCTTTGCGCGTAGCGTCGTCGGGATGAGTCAATACGCCAATGCATTTACGTTAATGCCGCTCGTAAAATTTACTCACCCGATCTACGCTGCGCTGGATCACCCTCTCTTTTGCAAGCAAAAAAGAGGGTTGGGGAAATTATTTAAAATAATGATATTGCTCCGCTTTCTTTTAATCTTCATAATTTTCAATTATTTCGCAGCCTGGTATGCACTTATGTTCTCCGCCACATCAACCATTGGAGCAATCCAGATATCATTTTCATGATCTTTTAGATAATGCAGCAGTTTGCTGTGTGCATCAAGGGACTCATTGATGCTATGCCCGCCGCCAACACCGTGAAACAGGAATACGAGCAGGGTATGTGTTTGCTGTGCCTTTTTCACCAGGTCAATCATATAATCGGCAGATTGGCCGTTGATACCATAACAATCAATATTATCCAGCTGCACTTCATTAGGCGTCTGTAAACCCGCGCTAACACCACGTGCACCAACAAAATCTTTTTTTAGTTGGTCATAAAAATAAACATCGCCAATTTTCAGGTCGCCACAGGGATAGGCAAAAGTTCTTTTGTCTTTTCCGTCGATGGCTTTTAATAAAGTATTATTAACCCTTATTTCACTTACAGCGCGGCTCACGGTATATTTGCTCAGGTCATTATCTGCGGTTACAAAACTACGGCCTGGTAAACTACCATCGCAAGGGTGAAATAGTGCATGGTTGCCCAGCTCATGTCCGTTTTTCGCGGCTAATCGCCATTCGTTAAGCCTGTTATTTACTACGGGCGAGGAACCGATTATATAAAAAGTGCCTTTTAAATTTAAAGAATCGAGTGCGGGTATTACATTGTCCAGATCAACGTCAATAGCGTCATCATAAGTGAGTACAACGGCACATTGCTTATTGTTCCAAACTTTAAGATCAGGTACTTTTTGAGCTATTGCTGTCGCGGCAGCAAATAATAAAATAAGTGATATTGGTATTAGTTTTCTATTCATAATTAACTATTTATCATCTGTTTCAAATGGCGATGCAGGCAAATCCTCTTTATTGTACAAATTGGCGCCTTCGGGATTATCGGCCCAGGCATACCGTACGTACATGGGCGCTTTTATAGCATCGCTATAAACAATCACCTTATCGCCATCAATGGTGGCTTTGGCCCAAAAATACTTTTTATCAGCGCCGGCAATAGCAAAATAATAAAGCTCACCGCCTCCTTTCACCATCAGTCCGCTTCCGGTATTGGTAAAAGTGATGATAATTTTATTGCCATCAATTTTGTACGACTGATAAATCGGGCCCGAATAAATCACTGTTTTATCGCCGTATACCAAATGATCGGCAGCCAGCGCCAGCCTGTCGCCCACATCCTTTTTATCAAGCGGGTGAAGATCATTCCATTCGCCGGCATCAATAGCTACCGCCATGGCGGTATTGGGCACGGCCAGCGTATTAAGCTGACTTTCTCTTAATTGTGCCCACTGGCTTTCAGACGGCGAATAATTCACTTCCATAAAATTGGGCAGTTGTACGTATAAAAAAGGCAGTTCGCCCTGTTGCCATTTGTCGCGCCAGTTGGCAATAAGCGCAGGCAATAATTGGCTATATTCTTTTGGTCGATTAGTATTAGCTTCGCCCTGGTACCACATTAATCCTTTAATGGAGTAATTAATAACCGGGGCCACCATGGTGTTATATAGCCCCGTTGGCGCATTTTGCATTTGAAAACGACCCATATCATCTGCATAGTTTGCTGAATTACGCATAAATACTTGCCCTACTTTATATGTCCAATCGCCCCGAAGATCAATCCGCTGACCATCTATATTAAGGGAATAGTTTTTATCAGGAACAAAACCACCTTTACCTGCGGTATTGGTAACCCTTACAATAATTATGTTTTTACCCGGTTTAAGTAAACCCGCGGGTACCTCATATCTTCTGGGCGGATACTGATAGGTTATGCCGCCAACTTTTGTGCCGTTAACATATGTTTCGTCGGCATCCACAATGCGGCCCATAAATAATTTAGCAGTCTTACCTGCCATGGAAGCGGGCAGATCAATCTCTTTTCTAAACCAAACTACACCATTCAACCCTTTTACTCCCTGATCGGCCCAATAACCCGGAAGCCAGAACTTGTGCCACCCCTGTGGCACAAAAGTGGTGTCATACCATGGTTTGGCTCCGGTAAGACCCTTGTCAGGCTCGGGCAGGGGCTCTTCTTTGCGGGCCTTTATCAGTGCTGCCTGTTTTTGCGCCAGGTTATGCATGTAAGCAGTATCCTTAAAGTTTTTAATCATGGCCTCATCATTCACAAACTGCTTTAGCCCATCCTCACTTATCCATGCCTCAATTGGCGTACCGCCAACGCTGGAGTTAATAATGCCGATTGGCACATGGTATTTTTGATAAATATCTTTTGCAAAAAAATAGCTCACCGCGCCAAAAGTCAATACGTTTTGCGGGTTTGCCGGCAGCCATTTACTTCCCTGTGGCAAATCATTATGCAATTTGGTTACGTCGGCTACTGTTGGGATAAAAAAGTTCCTTATTTCAGGATAGGTGGCATTAGCAATTTCGCCCGGATATTTTTCCTTTACCCGTTCCATGGGTATAACCATATTTGATTGACCCGAGCAGAACCATACATCGCCAATTAAAATATCGGTCAGTATAATTTCATTGCTGGCTTTAATTTTCATGGTGAATGGTCCTCCGGCTTTCATAGATTGCAGCCATAATAGCCAGTTTCCGGCATTATCGGTAGTTGCGGTAGCTTTTTTTCCGTTGAAGCTTATGGTTACTTTTTCGCCGGGCGCGGCCCATCCCCATATTTTTAGTTTGGCATCTCTTTGTAATACCATGCCATTGCTTATTAATGCCGGTAGTTTTACAGCTCCATAGGTAGTTAAACCTATTAATAACAGCATAAGGGCTATAGAAAAGCAGATGGTTAAATTCAATCGCATAGCAAGAAAGGGTGGTTTATAAAATATCTAAATGTAAAAATACATTTTTCGCAATCGATTGCAAGGCTTGGCGAAGAGATTTTAAGTAGAATTTTTGATACGTTATGATAAGAGCGGAAGCCATATATGGCAGTGAAGTAAGAATGAAGATTTTCGATATCGATAGCGATGGGTTTTAAAACTAAAGGTGTTCGAAACCTTGAAAAAGGGTGTCATGCTGAGGCTCTCGAAGCATGTGGGCAAAGATCTCTGCGCTTACCCTTCGAGTGCCTCAGGGTGACATCTCTATTAAATTTTGTAATAGACTTATGTTTCGAACACTCCTGGTTTTAAAGCCCATCGCTATGAAAAGATTCGCTTTGTATTTAAAAATAACGCATATTTTCCAAATCAGTAATCAAATCCGGTCCGGTTGGATGCCATCCTAAACGTTGTTGTGTTAACGCGCTCGAAGCAGGCAAGTCAAGACCGGCAAAGCCACCCATCCATCCAAAATGAGAAGCTGCTTCCTCTGGCGATAGGGAAACCACAGGAATCTTTAGTCCTTTACCAATAACTTCGGCAATGGTTTTAAGCGGTACGCCTTCCTCAGCTACTGCGTTGTAACGCGCGCCGGCTTGCTGCTTTTCAATCGCTAATTTGTAAACACGGGCGGTATCAAAACGATGTACTGCAGGCCAGCGGTTAAGGCCTTCGCCTATATAGGCAGAAATGCCTTTTTCGCGGGCTATAGTAATCAAAATCGATATAAGTCCCTGCTTTTCGGTATCATGAACCTGTGGCAAACGCACGACAGATACATTCACACCGCTTGCTGCCACCTCAGCTCCGGCTAATTCAGAAGCTTTACGCGGATTGAGGTGATGAATATCAAATGCATCTTCGGAAGCGGGCTGACCCGGCACAGCATTACCCATCCCGGTGCCTGATGTGATAATGAGCGGACGGTCGGTTCCCACCAATACGTTGCCCAGCGCTTCTATTACCCGCCTGTCCTGTTCGCAGTTGGCTACAAATTGCGAAAAATCGTGCTTGAAAGCTGTGTGAATAACACCATCAACCTTGGCTGCGCCGCTGCGCAGGCTGTTAAGGTCGTCAATATTCCCGTGGTGCACCTCGGCGCCAGCGGCAATAAGTGATTGGGCGCCCGCGTCAGACCGGGTGAGGCCAAGCACCTGGTGGCCAGCACCAATTAATTCCTGCACAATAGTAGAACCGATAAAGCCAGTGGCTCCTGTTACAAATACACGCATATTTTTATTGTTTTTTTAGCAATCCAATTAGTTTGAAATTATTTTCAACAACACAAAATTGGGCAATGCTTTTTTGGAAAGCGAGGACATTTGACGCGATTTTCATTTATCGTACCAATTGCGCGTGCCTGATGCGGCTAAGGGTTTTGGTTGAAACGCCGAGATAAGAAGCCACCATATGCAACGGTACACGGGCAAAAACACCGGGATAATTTTTGATGAATTCATCGTACTTTTCTTCGGCGGTTGAGCTGATGGCACTCAGTACACGTTGCCGCACCAAATACATATTCTGGGTAATCAGTTTTTGGCTATAAGTTTTTAAGCCGGGGATATTGGCAAATAGGTAATCGAAATCGTTTTTTGTCCATAAAATTACCTCGCTATATTCCAGCGCGTCAATGTTACAGGTCGAAGGGATGAGCTTATCAAAGCTTTCGGGGTCGGTTGTCCATGAATTTTCGGGCGAGAACTGGAGAACATAATCGCTACCGTCTTCTTTGGTACAAAAAGTGCGTAATAAACCTTTAGAAACAAACATCTTGTATCTGCACACTTCGCCCGCATGCAGCAGGATCTCTTTTCTGCGCACTACTTTTTCAATAGTTACGGAACGTATCAGTTCAATGTCCCCGTCAGAGAGATTGGTATGCTCCTTTATAAAAGTTTCAAATTCAGCGAACATATATCATCTCAAAAATAATGAAATTATGTGTGCCGGTTACCGTGCCCATTAAATTTGAAGATTACCTGACGCTTTTTAATTAAAAGATTGCCTGAATTCCAGAGGTGAAAACTTGGTTTTTGTTTTGAATAGTTTGCTGAATGATTGCGGATGTTCAAACCCTAACTCATAGGCAATTTCACTTACTGATAAATTGGTGGTTGATAATTTCTCTTTTGCCTTATCAATTAGTTTTTGGTGGATGTGCTGTTGGGTATTGAGGCCGGTGAGTACTTTTAGTAACCCGCTCAAATAACCTGGCGATACGTTTAATGATTGCGCAACATGAGTAACTGTTGGCAGTCCTTTTTGAATTATTTCGTGGCCGTTAAAATAGGCGGTAAGTAAATCTTCCAGGCGCTCGAGCATCTGGTGGTGAACTATTTGTCGGGTTATGAACTGGCGATTGTAAAATCGTTGGGCATGCTTAAGCAGTAATTCAATTTGGGCTATGATGATGTCCTGACTAAACTTGTCAATCCTTGATTCATATTCGTGCTGAATATTTTCCATCATGCCAATAATGGTGGTTTCTTCTTTTTCTGACAGAAATAAAGCCTCATTTACCGAATAATCAAAAAAATCATATTGCTTCATCGTTTTAGCCAAAGCAGAATTCCACAAAAAATCGGGATGGATAAGCAATAGCCATCCCGATCTTTTTACGGCAGAGCCTTTTTTAACCTCAATTCCAAAAACCTGGCCAGGCGAAATGAAGAACATAATGCCCTCATCAAAATCATATTGCTGCTGGCCGTATTTCATTTTGGCGTGGAAATCTCTTTTCAGGGAAATAGAATAAAAGTCAAAAACCATACTGACGCTTACCTCAATAGGCATATGCTGAAGAACCTCGAGATTAATCACGCTGATTAAAGGATGCTCCGGCTTGGGAAGACCCATTAACTGGTGATATTCGCTGATAGTTTTTATTCTGTAGGGCTGCATATTTGTATTATACAATATAGTTATTTTTGACTGTACGCCATTGCAAATTGCTTTGCAAAGTGTTCGAGCTTTACAGTGCCGAAAGCTTTGGGTTTATGCTGATCATAATCCAGGTGCAATAAACCGTTATGAATAGCGCCAAACATTTCCACAAAGCTGGCAGCAAGATCTGTTGGTAGTCCATGTGCTTCATAGCCTTTTTGCATTTCCTGATCGCTGATAGTTAGCCATTTTAAATCAGGTTTGCCAATGGCTTTACCTAAGGCCCGGGCAATTTCGTTACAGGTGCGCTCATCGCTGGCTACATACCTTACATGTTTGCCCGGCGTTTGGTTTTCAATTTCATCTGCTGCTGCAACAGCAATATCTTCCGGCGATACTAATACCACCCGGTCATCATCGCCATAATTTGCAGCAATAACACCTGCATTTTTTATCATATCCACCAATCGATATAAATTATAATAAATATACGTGGCGCGGAGCAGGGTAACCGCTTCAAGGCCGGGTAAGGCAAACAAGTCGTTTTCAATATAGTGATGACCAACAATAAGGCCCGCGCCTTTCTCCAATTCGGCGCCGTAGCTGCTTACATATATTACCCGTTTTACGCCCGAATTTTTAATGGCCTGCACCTGGTTGGTGCCTACCCTGCGTGCGTGTGCTATCATATCGGGTACGTCGTATTTTGGCGGCACCATGGCATGCACTACATCAGCGCCGGTAAAAGTAGCTGTTAAAAAGTCAACATCATCTACCGAGCCAATGGCAGCAATTGCGCCCAATGCTTCAATATCTTTTTTCCTTTCGGGATTACTGCTGATAACCGTTACCGAATGGCCTTTTTGCACTAACAATTGTGTTAATGGCTTGCCTATGTGTCCTAATGAACCTGTTACTATAATTTTCATTTTTCTCTTTTTTTTGATAACCCAAAGTTCAGCAATAGAAAAGAGATGGATTTAACCGAATCAACTGTTGTTGTAGCCAAAATGAGCAGTGCTGTAGGGCGCCGTCTTAATTAATTGCTGTAACCTCACCAAAATATACATGTATCTTTGTTTGCAATAAGATGATTCGCAATATATCCATCAACGATTTTATTACGCTTAAACAAGGCACCGCGTTAATTGATGTACGCACTCCTGCCGAGTTTGCACAGGGGCATGTGCCGGGTGCATTTAACTTACCGTTATTTAGTAACGAGGAACGGGTAAAAGTAGGCACTACCTACAAACAAGTAGGGCGGGAGGAAGCCATTTTATTAGGATTTGATTTGACGGGTTCAAAATGGTCGGGATTTATTAAAGAGGCATTGCTGATAGCGCCCGACAAAAAGATAGCTGTTCATTGCTGGCGCGGCGGTATGCGCAGCGGCGCAATGGCATGGGCACTTAATATGTATGGTTTTGAAGTGTACCTGATTGAGGGAGGCTACAAAAGATACCGCAATTGGGTACACAGGCAATTTGAAACCATTTATAACCTGGTGATATTAGGAGGGATGACAGGATCGGGCAAGACAAAACTACTACATCAACTTAAAGCTGTTGGCGAGCAGGTGGTTGATTTGGAGGGTATTGCGCAGCACCAGGGATCGTCATACGGCACCATGAACAGAATGGTGCAGCCCACACAAGAGCAATTTGAAAATAACCTGGCCGATTGTTTAAAGGATATGATTCCCGAACGCCGTATTTGGGTAGAAGACGAAAGCCTTACCATCGGCAAACGATCTATCCCCAATCCGTTTTGGTACCAGATGCGGGATGCAGTTATGGTTGATTTAGACGTTAGCCTACCCCGGCGCTTAGAGGCATTGGTAGCTGAATATGGTAACCTGGATAAAGATTTTTTGATTGAATGCACCGACCGTATACACAAACGCCTGGGTCCCGAACAAACAAAAAACGCCATTGCGGCAATTAAGGAAAACCGCATGCACGATTTTATAAATTTGGTGCTGGTTTACTATGATAAAACTTATCGCAAAGGCTTGTCCCGGCGTGATAAAGATAAGGTGCATCCATTATCATTAAATGATACCGATTTGGCAATAAATGCTGATCAGATTTTAAACTTTATAACAAGTATTACAGAACATAATGTCGCATAGAACAGATAGCACAAGCTTTAAGCTTACCCAATATTCGCACGGAGCAGGATGCGGTTGCAAAATCAGTCCGGCGATACTCGATAAAATTTTACATAGTCCCATCGCTTCGACACCCGATGCACGTTTGCTGGTGGGCAATGATAAGCGTGACGATGCCGCGGTATTGGATATGGGGAACGGAACGGCTTTAATATCAACCACAGACTTTTTTATGCCGATTGTTGACGATGCCTTTGATTTTGGACGGATAGCATCAGCAAATGCTATTAGTGATGTATATGCAATGGGCGGCAAACCGGTACTGGCAATTGCCATATTGGGTTGGCCCGTTGATAAAATACCGCCCGAGGTGGCGCAGAAGGTATTGGAAGGTTCCAGAGCAATCTGCGCCGAAGCAGGTATTACATTGGCAGGCGGCCACAGCATTGATTGCCCTGAGCCGGTTTTTGGTTTGGCAGTGAATGGTATGGTGAACATCCCCCAGCTTAAACAAAATTCAACCGCAATTGCCGGATGTCGTTTATATCTCACTAAGGCGCTTGGTGTAGGTATTCTCACTACTGCTCAAAAACGGGGTGTTTTGTTGCCTGATGATGCAGCTATCGCCCTAAAAAGTATGACCACCCTAAATAGTTTAGGCGAATTGTTTGGGCAGATGGAAAGCGTAAAAGCCATGACCGACGTAACCGGATTCGGTTTGCTGGGGCACCTGGCCGAAATGTGCGAAGGCAGCGGACTATCGGCTGTGATTGAATTTGATAAGGTGCCTGTAATTGTCTCTTTGCCTTATTACCTGGAGCAAAATTGCTTTCCCGGCGGTACACAACGTAACTGGATAAGCTACGGGCACAAAATAGGTGAGCTTAGCGAAACTCAAAAATATATCCTGGCCGACCCGCAAACCAGCGGCGGTTTATTGGTGGCCGTTGCCGAAGAAGGGGTATTTGCCTTTGAACAAACGTTTAAAGAAAAAGGCCATGAGTTTATTACCTTCGGTTGGTTAAAACCCAAAACCGACGGACCCTTAATTACCATTATTTAAGTATGAAAATTACAACGCTGCTGTTAAGCTTTTTTCTGATGTTGGGCGCTAATCATTTATTTGGACAGGCAAACCCCGGCCCAATGCCATCTTTGGGCGTAACCAATCCCTGGACAAATAATCAGTTAATTGAGCCTGCAGACCTGGCAGCCATGATTAATAATGGAACGGCAGGCAACCTGGCGATATACAACATTGGCGCAGTGGAAGATATTAAGGGAGCAAAACATATTGGCCCGGTAAGTAATCCCGAAAATCTGGAAAAACTAAAAGCTGCGGTAGCGGGTTTACCTAAAAATACAGCCATAATTATATATTGCGGTTGTTGTCCATTTACAAAATGCCCAAACATTAGACCCGCTTTTATCGAACTAACCAAAGATGGCTTCACCGATGTTAAACTGTTAAATCTGCCCAAAAACTTACAAACCAATTGGATTGCGCCGGGCTACCCATTGGCGGCTTCTAAATAAGCACGCGGTGGACAAGACAATCTTTTTTATAGATTTATAAACTACTATTTCACAATTATAAATGGGTTTATTACGCTTCCTTTTGGCTGTATCCGTGATACTTGCGCATGCCGGAAAATTATTCGGGTTTGAATTTGTTGGAGGGCGCATTGCCGTTGAAACATTTTTTATGATTTCGGGCTTTTACATCACTCTCATCCTAAATGAGAAGTATATTAAAGAAAACAAATCGTATAAGTTATTTATTACCAACCGTTTTTTAAGACTTTATCCTCTTTATTGGGTCGCACTTTTGCTCACGCTGGTTTGTGCTGCCCTAATTCCAAACTATACTGCAAGCTCTTATATGGGCAACCTGGGTTCGTGGGCAACTTACGGCAAATCGCTCAGTTTTTCCAGCGGCGCTTTTTTAGTGGTAACAAACGTTGGTCTGTTTTTTCAGGATGTAATTTATTTTTTAGGGCTAAACTTAAAATCAGGCCTGTTCTTTTTTACATCAAATTTTTATGAAACAAAACCGCCACTTGTTTATACTTTTTTACTGGTACCCCAGGCTTGGAGCATAAGCCTGGAGCTAATGTTTTACTTAATAGCGCCGTTTATTGTTAAAAGGAAATACATTATCATAATAGCATTGATAATTGCATCGGCAGCGCTCAAAACCTATTACCTGGGACACGGCCTCAATAACGATCCCTGGGTATACCGGTTTTTCCCTTTTGAATTGATGTTTTTTTTATTGGGTGCACTTTCCTATTACCTGTACAAAAGGGTAAAGGATATTAAAATACCCCGCTATATTTATCCGGCTTTAATGGTGTTTATTAGTGTGTTTACCATTTGCTTTTCGTTTATAAGCGTAACATTTTTTTCGTACCGGATATACATTGTGGCTGTGTTTTTATCAATGCCGTTTTTATTTAACTATACCAAAAAATTTAAGCTCGATAAATTTATCGGCGAACTTTCGTATCCTATTTATATTACCCACATGCTGGTACTTAATACCGTAAAAGCTTTGGGCGTTACACAGAATGTGCAATTGATAACCATAGTGGCTACAATTATTTTAAGCATAATATTAGTTAAGCTGATTGGCGACCCAATAGAACGTTTACGGCAAGCAAGGGTGAAAGACCAAAAGGGAGTGGATAAGGTTGCCGACGCCTTATCAGTGAAGCTGATGTAAATCCTATTGCGACAGCGATGAAGAGCAAATGATAAAGTTTTTCATTAGAGGGCAGTTTACATTATTAAAAGTAAAATGTTGCAAATAACCAATAATACCTCTTTGATACATACTTATCGGTATGTATATTTGCCCTATGGGACGTAATGCACATATCCCCGCGGCGGATACGCAAAAGTTTATTATTGAGAAAACTTCAGTGCTCTTTAATAAGAAAGGCTATGCCAGTACGTCGCTATCTGACCTGGAGAAAGTTACCGGGCTAACTAAGGGCAGTATTTATGCAAATTTTAAAGATAAAGAGGATGTTTCTTTAAAAGTTTTCGATTATAACTTTGCTCAGCTCAGCAAAGCGATGTCCCAAAAAGTTTATTCGGAAACTACAGTAAAAGGGAAACTACTGGCTTGCATTAACTTCTATCTCGACTTTTACCCGACTCTCGTTACTAACGGAGGTTGTGCCGTTCAAAACGCCCTTATCGAAACGGATGATACCAATACCCACCTATTTGAGCGGGCGAAAGATGCGCTGATATCCTGGAAGCAAACAATGACAGCAATTGTAAAACAGGGAATTGCCAATAACGAGATTTCAAACAGTGTGATGCCGGACGATTTTGCTGTTTACATGATAGCACTTATAGAAGGCGCCATACTGGTGTCAAGATCATTAAATGATTATTCTGCATTCAAATACATCCTCAACAGGCTTAAAAAAGAAATAGAACTCCTGTAATTTTTTTTGATAAAATAAATACCATTCAGTATGAAAAAAAGAAGAATAGTAATAACCGGGCTTGGCACAATTAACCCGCTTGGTAATAATGTGGGCACCTTTTGGGATAATTGTATTGCCGGGAAGTCGGCTGCCGGGCCGATAACTAAATTTGACACATCAAAATTCAAAACCAAATTTGCCTGCGAGGTAAAAGGATTTAATGCTGAGGCTTATTTTGATCGTAAAGATATCAGGAAGTATGATCTGTTTACACAATATGCTGTTGCCGCAACTGATGAAGCCATAAAAGACGCCGGACTAAGTTTTGAAGGTCTAACAGAATCCGAAAGAGCAAAGATTGGTGTAATATGGGCTTCGGGATATGGCGGCATATCAACTTTTGAACAACAATTGCAGGAGTTTCACAGTGGCGATGGCACGCCGAGGTTTAATCCCTTTTTTATTCCTAAAATTATTACAGACATAGCCGCGGGGGTAATTGCTATGCGGTATGATTTGTATGGTCCTAACTACTGTACCGTTTCGGCTTGCGCTTCATCAAACACAGCCCTTATAAATGCATTTGATTTGATCAGGTTAGGGCGAGCCGATGTGGTAATTGCGGGCGGTTCAGAAGCATCAATTACACCTGCTTCCATAGGAGGGTTTAATGCTTCACAAGCACTCTCAAAAAGAAATGATAGTCCCCAAACTGCTTCCCGGCCATTCGATGTAGAAAGGGATGGATTTGTCGCCGGTGAAGGCGCGGGTGCATTAATTCTTGAAGAATATGAACATGCAGTAAGCAGGGGTGCGACCATTTATGCTGAATTTATGGGCGGTGGTATGGCTACAGATGCCTATCACCTCACTTCGACACATCCCGAAGGGCGCGGAGCAGCCCTGGGTATGAAAGCAGCACTGGCTGATGCCGGTCTTAATGTTGCGGACATAGCTTATATTAATGCACATGCCACTTCCACCTCAGCAGGAGATCTGAGCGAGTTAAAAGCAATAGCCTCCACATTTGAAGATAACAGGGAAGTGGTAATCAGTGCAACAAAATCAATGACGGGACATTTGCTGGGTGCAGCCGGAGCCGTGGAGGCTATATTAACTGTGCTGGCTATTCGTGATCAGATTATTCCGGCCACCATCAATACCAGGTCAATTGACCCATCTGCTCCTGAAGCTTTAAACATACTTACCGGTGATGCCCTTAAAAAAGAAGTGAATTTCGCCATGAACAATACCTTTGGCTTTGGAGGACATACCGCGACTTCGATTTTTGGAAAAGTACAATGACGCATAGCATATAGTTACAAGTAAAAAGGGTAATTGCCCTATCAGAAACATGCTTTAATTGGTAAACCTACTGGTTTTTAGTATTTTTAATCAATAACGAGGGCATCATAAATTGACAGATGGATAAAGATAATTTAATTCAGTTTTTTCAAAATGGACTGCCAATGAGTGCCAACAAAGCGGAGCAATTGGCCGAGAAATTTAAAGCCCGTAAAATTGCCAGAAACGATTATTTATTAAAACAAGGCGCCATTTGCAACGAGTCACATTTTATTGAAAATGGCATCATCAGGTCATATACCTATGATTTTAAAGGCGATGACGTAACGACCGGGTTTTATTCAAAAAAAATGTTCTTCAGCGATCTGTTGTCCTTTTTTAAAAGAATCCCCTCAAAAGAATATATCCAGGCACTAACAGATTGTGAAGCCTGGTATTTGACTTACGAAGACATGCAGACAAACTTCCACACCTTCCCTGAGTTCCGGGAATTTGGACGGCTAAATATTATTAACCAATATGGATTGCTTAAACAAAGAATGTTATCCATGTTGCAGGAAACGGCCGAGCAACGCTACATGGATTTAATTAATTCATATCCCGAAATTATTCAAAATGTACCTTTAAAACACATTGCCTCTTACCTGGGAATAACCGATACCTCATTAAGCAGGATAAGAAAAGAATCTGTAAAAAAACAAATCATCTAATTTCGAATCGTCTTATTGAATGAATAGAAATTAGATGATTTGCACAAATATGAGGTAACTCAAGGTATGATAACTAATCTTTTTCCATCAAGATCATTTCTTAACCAGGCTTTTTCAATATCAGCAAGGGACACTTCCTCAATATTCATGTGCAACTTGCCTTCTTTTATCCATTCCCATACCAGGTCGCACCCAACTCCGATATCTTCCTGTGTTACTTTTCCCATGCCCGATAATTCCAGGCCCGATGTCCGCAGCATTTCTCCGGTTATGTAGGCTCCAGCACCGGCCTTGGCGCCGATAGGTATGTAACGAATGCGTTTTGAGGGCAATCGCATATCTTTGGGAATAAAAGATTTCATCAATATTTCGGCAGGGCGTCCCCAAAGAAAATCGATAACGATATCATAACCGGTTTCACCTTTTTCTTTTTCAAATGCTTCCAAAAGCGCTTCATCAGATTGTTTCAGGTCGATAACCGCATCGGCCCCAAAACTTGCCAATAATTTCAGCGATGTTTCATTTCTACCCGTTCCGATAACTCTGCCTGCGCCTAGCAATTTAGCCACTTGTATGGCCATTCTTCCCGAAACGCCCGTTGCGCCGTTGATCAGTACTGTTTCTCCTTTTTCAATTTTTGCAGTATGTTTTAATGGCAGGTAAGATGTAAGCGCCGAAGGCGGAATTGCCGCCGCCATTGCTGCATCAATTCCATCAGGAATGGGCACAAAATGTTTGATGACGGCTTTTTGCGCAAATGCGCCATGAGGAGGTCGCATCATGCCAAAACCAACCAGTTTGCCATCAGATGTTATTCCTATGCCCCTGTTACCCACAATGGCCGGGAATTGAGTATACATACTCTTGCTGGAATAGTGTTCACCACTGGCTACCACTTTTTCAAAGTTTTCCAGCACCACGGCTTTTACATCAACAAGTATTTCACCATCGCCGGGAATTGGGTCGGCAAAATCCACATACTGCGGTGTGGCGCCGAACTGATTTATGATTGCTGCTTTCATGATTTTTATATTTTTATCAAAAATCAGCAATAATGCAGAGGAGGACAGTTTACATAAGATAAGAAATGAAAAGCGGCAACATTTCTTAACAAAAGATAATTTTCTATTTCGCCAGCCTGTTTCTGATGCGACTCAACGAAACGGGCGTAATACCCAGATAAGTGGCGATATACTGCTGGGGTACGCGCTGCACAATGTGTGGTTTTTCTTTAATCAGGTTTAAATACCGTTGTTCGGGTGTGTCTTTTATAAAAGAAAGAAAATGTTTCATATAATGGTACTGCCTATCAAATGCGGCATCAAGCATATTATTCTTCATTTCGGGTATCTGGCTGGTTTCGTCTATAATTTTATCCAAATCCTTCTTGTGTATCCAATGCAATACCGAAGGCTCAATAGCTTCGATTGTAAAAAAGCTCGGGATACTTTTTCGAAAACTCTCGGCCCCCGAGAGTACTTCATTTTCAAATGCAAATTGAAAGGTAACATCCTTGTCATTATTGTTAAACCAGGCTCTTAAACAACCCTTCTCTATAAAAAATGCTTTTTGAGAAACCTGGCCTTCTTTAAGCAGCACTGTTTTAGCCGGAACTTCTATACGGTTATAATAACTCATATATTCATCCCATTTGTCTTTAAGCTGTGGGAATCTATCCCGGAATTGGTCGAACATTTTGAGATATTTAAACTTTAAATGTAATGTTTGTATGCCCTGTACCAAAGGAGCGAGGTGTTTATTTTTCTTCAATAAAACCCAATATATAACCGTCAGGATCAGTAATATAAAACTCCCGGCCATAAGGCATCTCCCTCAACGGCTGAACGATGACCACCGACCGGCTTTTAATCACTTCAAAAAGATTATCAATGTCTTCGATGGAAAAAACCAGGTCTAGGTCTTCATTTTTGCGCCTGCTTTCTCTTTCTTCAGCAGTTGGGGTTCCTGATTTAAGATGGATCGTATAACCCTCCCTAATGATCCCCGCGTAAAAATCTTCGTAACGAAATCCAATTTCAAACCCTAACTCCCTGGTATAAAAATTCAGAGAACGTTCCAAGTCAGCCACCACAAACAGTGGACTCATGCTTTTGATCTTCGGATAAGTTATGTTCATATTGATAAAATATTCAGAAAAATCGTTTGTTATGCTTTAGGCCGCCCAAAAAACAACACATAGCCATCGGCATCTGCTACCTCAAACCCACGCAACCCATCATCATCATTGCGGAGAGGTTGGTGGAATATTACTCCGCGTGAATTGTATTCGTCAAATAAAACATCCGGGTCAACTACGCTGATGTAAGCGTCCAGGCGCGCCCATTCGTGTCGGGTATGATTGGGGATGGGTTTAATATCCACAGCAATTGCTTTCAGCATAATAGAAATATGATCGCGGCCTACAATAGCAAAAAACGGATCGTTTTCAGGGCCAATATACCACACTTCGAATCCAAGCTGATCTACATAAAATGATACCGAATCTTTTATATTGGAAACAATAAAAGAAGGCGAAATGTAGGTAAGATTTGACATTGCTTATGAGCTTTGTTTTAATGCACTACTAATTTATAAAAATATAAAGCATAAAAAAAGCCCCGGAATTTTCGGGACGTTATCTTTATAATAGGCGGAATTTGCACCATTTAGCAGAACAGGTAATACTTTTAAATACAATAAGCTAAACTTGCCGCGGCAAGCTTAGTTGTGATATAAAACAGCCTTTTTACCATTGCCGCCATTATAGGTTAGCGCATCCTCAATTTCCTCTAAACGGAACCTCTTTCCGGTTTTGGTTTTGAAATGAGGCAGATGAAGAAGTCCGCTAATTTCTTTCACCGCTTTTGCTAAGTTTTCGGGATTTTTAACCGTTTCGGTATTAAAATTAGAGAACGGCCTGATGATTATATTTTTAAGGGCCAGGGTGCTGGTATGAAATGCAAAAGGTACCGCATCGCCAATATAGCCATACGAATAGATTACCGAGTTTCTTGGAATTAATGACAGTATTTTATTCAGAATATCGCCACCCACTCCGTCAAAAATGGCAGTTGCATTTAAGGCCTGAGCCATATCAGTCAGTTGTGCGTTAAAATCAGAATCACTTTGAATGACAATATTTTTGGCACCAAGGCTCTCCAGTTCTTTCCTGCCTTCTTCAGTTCGCACAATAGAGATTAAAGGAAAATTATAGGTGAGGCAAAAGCCCAGCAGCGCGATTCCTGTTGCTGAATTTCCCGCTGTACTGATAATACCTTTATGCCCTTCGTTGATAATTTGCCTTAAAAATGCCAATGGCGTAATAATATTAACCATTGAGCCCGAATATTCCGCTGGATCTGCGCCGTTGCGCAAAATTGCGCAATCTAAAAAAGGTACATGTGCATATTCGCACCAGGAGCCAACGGCGCTTTCACTGAACCTTAACTGACGGTAAAAAGTTACATTTTTTCCTATGTATTCGTTTGGGACACCTTCGCCGGTTTGCAAAACTTCGCCCGCGCCGGATACGCCTTTAATATCATAAAGGCTTTTTACTACACCTGGAGGTGTTGAATGTTTCAGGAAAAACTTATCTCCAGAATTTATGGCAGAAGAGTTCATTTTTATGATCAGATGGCCGGGTTCGGCCGTTGTTGGTTTCTTAACATTTTGCACGGTCAAAATATCATCCAACAACACAATTGCTTTCATTAATTCATTCATTTTATATTGTTTTAACAATACAAATGTCCGGATACCGGGGATGAGTGACCAATAAGCAATCTTAATAAATACCCTTAATATATCTTAAGAGTTCAGCGTTTGTGGGCCAGGTCTTTTCTGATCTTGCTTAGGAATTCTGAGGTGATGCCAAGATAGGAAGCGATTTGTGTATTGGGTAGGCGCGAAGCCAGGGTCGGAAATTGATCTAAGAAATGCATATACCTTTCTTCAGCCGTTGCACTGATATTTTGCAGCACACGGTTTTGAAGTTCGATATATTTATGCTCAATAATAATTCTAAAAGTGCTGTTAAACTTGGGGTAATTGGCATAAAGGTATATGAGGTTGGGCCTGGTTATTTGAAGGATCACCGCGGGCTCTATCGCTTCAATGTAAACACCTGTCGGCTTTTCGGAATAAAAACTGGAAAGATCACTTACCCATTCATTTTCTGCGGCAAATTCCAGGTTGTGTTCTTTTCCGGATGGGTCAATGGCGTACATTTTTAAACATCCCGAAACAACAAAAGTAAAATGCCGGCAAACGTCGCCCTGATGCAATACAAAACCGCGGCGTTTAATTTTCCGTTCGGCAAACAGCGCTATCAATTCCGCTATCTCCTTATCTGTTAAAGAAAAAGCCGAATTCATATGTGCCAAAAGCAACTCTTTATTTTTAATCCCTTCGTTCAAGTTTAGTTATGTTACGCTGTTTGATTTAAATGATAAAAGTAGATGAAAAAACATTAGGAAAAGTGTTACGGTTTATAAACTAAAAAAAACTGCCGTGTCAGTATACAAACAACCCATCTCGCGTATGATAAAGATTTTGACAATGGAAATCTTATTTTTTGCACTGGGTGAAAACCGAGTCCAGGCTAAACGTTCATCGTCAAAACGACTTGTTTTGATTAAACATAAATCCCTCATGTCGGTATAATTATGACCAATATTTACGGTATACGAATCGTTGCCTCAATTTAATGTACCTTACATCAATTTGAACATCATATTCGACGAACTGATAGATAGTTACCTTGCTACCAATGTGGGCATGGTTGAAAATTTTCTGAGCAAGGTGTTATCGGCTCATTTAGCTGATAACATCAGTGTGCTTTATGCTGATGATTTATTGCTCTCAGCGGGTATCGGAAATGACCCGCTGGTGAATCATAATAAACTTATACGGAGTGATAAAATTTATTGGTTAGACAGACTTCATAACAACGCTTACGAAAATGATTTTTTTGATTTGATGGATCGCTTTGTTAGTCACTTGAATAGCACCTGCTATGCCGGGATCACAGGTTACGAATTTCATTACGCACTTTACGAAAAAGGGAGTTTTTACAAGCGGCATCTGGATAATTTTAAGCAAAACGGAACCAGGGTATTCTCCATGATAATGTACTTAAACAACAAAGTTGACGGCGGAGAATTGCGCATTTACCAGGGCAATTCATCACAGGATATTGCACCTAACGCCGGAAAAAGTGTGTTTTTTAAAAGTAATGAACTGGAACATGAAGTTTTAGTAACTCATTTACCAAGAATGAGCATTACAGGATGGTTAAAGATTGCTCGATAAGTAATCTGTCTCAAAACTCTACGGTACTGTTGTACAATAGCCCCTTAGTCTTAAATTACACTGATGTTCAGATACGGAAATTGGAAAATGTGATAAGTAGAAAGAAGAAACTGAGCTATGTGAAATTGGTAATGGGCCCGATGGCAGATGGTATTGACCCTGCGCGCTTCTTTACTTCCTTTATAAAATGCGACTGATCATAATAGCCTAATTCAGCAGCGATCTTTACTAATTCTCCTCTTGTGCTCCCGTTTTGTAAAGCAAGCAGTACCTGCCTGAACCGGATGATATTAATAAATTCCTTTGGGCCAATTCCCATGTGGTTATAGAAATATCTTTCAAGGGTACGGTTGCTCATATTACATTCTTTTGCTAGCATATCGACCGATATCCTTCCTTTATATTGATAAACAGCGTCCGCTATTATGGTAGCAGAGTGTTTGGTTTTTTTCTTTGAAAGGAAATACTCATCTAAACGCGAAGGCAATAGTTCATCCACATCCAAAATAGAAGCAAGCTGAGGATCACGGAACTCGATAATCTGGTCAACCATATCGGCTAAAGGGACATGATAAAACAAGGGAAGGCCGCCCGGTTTAAACCTAATGCCAATAAATACATTACCCGGAAAGCAATTGAAATAAAAAGCGCACGTACCGGGGCCGCCCATATACATATTGCCCGGTGCAACGAGCATAAGCGAACCAATATCACCCGCAGTATTGCCCATATTGATAAATACATCCGTGGTGACGTCCGAGAAAAGCGGAACCTTTAGCGCAGTTTTGTCGGTTTGCAATACCCAGTAAAAGTCAATATACTTTTGGAGTAAAATATGGGGTTTATATTTAAGGTATTGCACATTAACAAATATATGAAATTCAACACTATAGGCAAATTGAAACGAAATTTGCCTCCACTGGCCATTGCATTAGGTAGTTGTAAAAATACCGCATTTTTTACTAATAGCTTTACGCCTCATTAACCCCTTAATTTTAAGGGATTAATCAAGTTGTCGCATTTTTACAATCTTCATATGAGGATGGCTGTTACTTTTGAATTTTACGATCAAACCAGTTACCCCTATGAAATACCTGCTACTTGCGCTCTTTTGCTTAATGTGCACCATAACTGTTAATGCACAAAATAGCCGGACGACTATTCCGCCGGTTACAAAAGCTGTAACCCGTTTTAACCCCGAAAAGGCTACCGCTGCATTAATTGACCAAATACCAGCTGCTGTTCGCCACAAGGCCGATAGTTATAGCGAGGGCGATTATTGGCTTTTGCTCTGGAATTTTTTATATGCGGCTTTTATTGCCTGGTTATTCCTTTTTGGCGGGCTATCTGCCTACATCAGAAAGTTGACCGATAAAACCACCAAAACGAACAGAAATAACTTGTTTTATATTATACTTTATTTTTTGCTAAGCTTTCTTTTGGCATTTCCGATAGACTTTTACCAGAATTTTATCCGGGAGCAACAATATGGTTTCTCTAATCAAACTTTTATGCAATGGCTTGGCAATGATTTGCTCAACTTGCTGGTTGAACTGATTATCGGGGCGCCATTTTTTGTATTAATTTATGCTTTGTTCAGAAAGGTAAAAGAAAACTGGTGGCTTTGGGGCTCGGGCTTTACTGTTGTGACGATAATTGTGGTCATAATTATCTACCCCGTTTTTATTTCGCCGCTATTTAATAATTACACGCCGCTAAAAAATGGAGTATTGCGGAATCGGTTGTTATCGCTTGCAAGAGCTAATGCAGTAGATATTGATCAGGTGTATGTCTACAACGAATCGCAGCAAACAAAAGCCTTTAACGCCAATGTAACAGGCTTTGGGAGCACCAGCCGTATCGCTTTAAATGATAATATGCTTAATCATTGCACAAACAATGAAATTGCCGCTGTTATAGGGCATGAAATGGGACATTATGTAATGCATCATCTTTTAATACTGGCGCTTGAGTTTGGCCTGTTAGTTGTTTTTGGTTTCGGCATTGTAAAGTGGCTGCTTAATAAGTTGCTTTTTCGTTATAGTAAACGGTGGCGGATAGATTCGATTCAGCAGGTATCCAGTTTGCCACTGCTGGTTTTTCTGTTTACCTTATATTTTTTCGTGATAACACCCGTAACTAATTCTATCGTCAGGGTAGTGGAAATTGAAGCAGATAATTATGGGCTCAACGCAGTGCGTGAGCCTGATGCCTTCGCCTCCGTCTTCATAAAGACCGCCGATAACCATAAAGTAGCGCCTGGCTATTGGGAAGAAGTTCTCTTTTTTGATCACCCCAGCAGGCAACACCGGATACTGGCAGCCATGAAGTGGAAATCTGAAAATTTGGATAATTGCAAAGACCGATGACCTTTTGGCTATTGCGTGACCGTTGAATAGAAATTGGAGTTGAAGCATAAACTAATTTTAACGAACCAGCCTCAATAAAATATACGAAATAAGTCACATACCGATTGGTATTTTAATTATATTCGTATATAATTTTAGAAAATTGAGCGCAGATAACTTAAATACCCGTGATTTTATATTGCAAAAAGTAGCACCGGTATTTAATAAAAAAGGCTATGCAGGCACCAGCTTATCCGATTTAACTGAGGTCACCGGATTAACCAAGGGTGCCATTTATTTTTATTTTACAAATAAGCACCATTTGGCTGTTGAGGCCTTTAAATTGAATGTAAAAAAGGTGACGGCACCACTCGCTGTTCAATTAAAACAAGCTGCCGGTTCAATTGAAAAGCTACAGGTTGTAACAAATTATTATCGCAATTACTTTAACATAATTGCTGATAACGGCGGGTGCCCGATATTGAATATAGGGGCCGATGCTAATAATATTAATCCGGCCTTATTTGATGCTGTTAAAAAAGTCTCAAAACGACTGGAACAGGATTTAATAAATATTATTCAAAGCGGTATAAATAACAATGAGATTAAGTCAACTATTGATGCCGATGGGTATGGCAAAAACATTTACGCAATGATTGAAGGGAGTATATTTATGGCTATTACCCGCGATGATGGATCTTATATAAATAACATGATGGATATGATTGACCAATTGATTCAAGAAAAATTCGCCTTATAAAATTTTTTACAAACCAACATACCGATCGGTATGTTTAATTAAAAACAATGGAAAAAATATTAAGCTCAATTACAAAAGTGCGGTTCCAGGATTGTGACCCATTTAATCATTTAAACAATTCAAAATATATTGATTACTTCATCAATGCCCGGGAGGATCAGCTACTGGCAAATTACAGCCTGAATATATTCAAAATGGCAAATGAAGAAGGCCTTAGCTGGGTGGTTTCATCTAACCAGATCTGTTATTTAAGTCCGGCATTTATTATGGAATCTGTGTTGATTGATTCTCAATTAATAGCTTATACATCAAAAAGTTTGATGGTTGAATTGCGGATGTGGGATGAAGCACAAAGCAGATTAAAATCAATGCTGTGGATGAACTTTGTACATTATAACCTTAAAACACAAAGGCCCGAAAACCATTCGGCACGGCTTAGTAAACTTTTTGGTGATGTTGTGTTGCCGGTAGAACAAACAATATTTGAAGACCGCCGGAATTATTTAATAAAACAGCGGAATGTCCGTTAAGTTTTGTTAGCCTAATGGGATATTTTAAATGGCTATTGCTCGGTTAACCCGGCAAACCAGTGAAAAAAAACGCCCCGCATGTATGCGGGACGTTATGCTGTCTTGTCCTAAAATAAGGGTTGTCTCTTCATTGGAATTAGTTGCTACACACTCATTCTATTCGCTTCTCAAACTCCGCACAGGGTTGGCGATTGCTACTTTAACCGTTTGAAAACTTGATGTAATTACAGCTGTAATCAGCATCCCGCCGCCGCTCAGGGCAAATATCCACCAACTGATGGTGGTACGATCTGCAAAGCTTTGCATCCATTTATTCATGCCCCACCAGGCAATAGGGCTAACTATTAAAAATGCCAGCAGAATAAGTAGTACCAGCTCTGTTGATAACAAGGTTACTATTTGTGCAACTGTAGCACCTAATACTTTACGTACCCCAATCTCCTTGGTTCGTAAATTGGTGGTGTATATTGCCAACCCCAATAGCCCAAGACAGCTGATAAAAATAGATAAACCTGTGGCCCATGTTAATAATGTTGAGGTGTGTCGTTCGCTATCGTAAAACTTGGCTATAGTTTCATCATAAAAATGATAGTCAAAGTCATCATCCGGGTAAACACTCTTCCAGTCCTTTCCCATTGCTGCAATGGCTGTTTTCCATTCATTACCACCGGCAGTTTCAGGTTTTAGTGCAATATGGAATGTGCCGGTTTGCCATGCGTGCTTACCATATATAATTGCCAAAGGATTAATAGACGAGTGCAGCGACCTTTCGTAAAAATCAGCAACGACACCCACAATGGTTATATTCTTATCATCGCTGAGTTTTTCAAGCCGTTTACCTATAGCTTCAGCCGGATTTCTAAAGCCTAATATTTTAGCATAAGTGTTGTTTATTATGATGGCTTTAGCTGTGTCTGATTCCTGTATATTTCTGCCTGCAAGCAATTTAATCTGGTATACCTTAATATAGTTTTGGTCGCCTGCTTTTATTTCAACATTTGTTTTGACCTCCTTTTTGCCATCTTTATACAAACCAAAAGTAGAGTTCGTTGACCCCGACGAAGGTGCACTATTGCCTACACTTATCATTTCTATTTGTGGCAGCGTGCGCAGCTTGTTTGCCAATACCAGGTTGCGGGCCATTGTCCGGTTTTTCCAGGGGCTGTTTATGATGATAATAGCATCCTTTTTAAATCCCAGGTCTTTGTGCAGCGCATAATAGATCTGTTTGCTTACCAGTATGGTGGCCATTATGAAAAACTGAGCGATAATAAACTGTGTAACCGTGAGCGATTTGCGAAGCCAGGCATTACGGGTTTTACTGCTTGCAGAGCTTGCCTGATTTTTTAAAACCAATACCGGCTTATAAGATGACAGCATTATTGCAGGGTAAAAACCTGAAGCAAGACTAACCACAACGGTTAGCGTAAATAAAAATATAAACAGATAAGGCTGGGCAAAATCAACTTTAACGTCCTTCGGTATGAAATCGGCAAATAGTTTTAATATAAACGGCGCAAGCATTACTGAAATAATCACAGCCAACAGCGTTACGATAAAAGTTTCGCTCAAAAATTGAAAAATGAGTTGCTGCCTGCTGCTCCCCATAGTTTTGCGAATGCCTATTTCCTTTGCCCGCTGAGCCGCCTGAGCTGTAGTAAGATTAACAAAATTTATACACCCTAGTAGCAACAGAAAGGCCGCAAGTACCAGCAAGCCGTAAAGCGTTGTTTTATTGGCAGGAGTACTAAAATCAAAAATTCCATAATCTGCATTAAAATGAACATCGGCCAGCGCTTGCAACACGAAACTATGTGTACTTCCGTTAAGCTCAGGGTGCGGAGGACTGCTTTTCTTTAATATAGTATTTAGCTGTTTTTCTACATTGCCCGGTGCGATTTTTGGGAAAAGCTTGATAAAAAGCTCTGATGCAGAAGTGGTACTTTCCCATTCTTTTAACTGCAACTCATCGGCCAGATCTTTATTTGTTGCACCAGTACTATAAGATATAAAGTCGTGAAAAGAAAGATCGGTATTTTCTTTTATGGTTTGTACAATACCGCTAATGGTTGTCTTTATGGTATCATAAGTAACAACTTTTCCTATCATTTGGTCGTATGTCAGTGATGGGAAATAAAGTTTAGCCCTGTCTGATGTCAATACAACGTGGTTAGGTGCATCTAATGCATGAGCAGATGAACCTGCCAGCCAAACATAATTAAATATCTTAAAATATTGCTGATCGGCCAGCACCACCCTGTCCTGAGCTTTAAAGCGGGTTGGAACATTTTTCTTTCCGGCGATAAACACATCGGGGGATAGAGTGAAAATTGGCGCGGTAAATTCAACGCCCGTAACCTGACTTTTGATGGCCCCGGGCAGTGGGCCGCAAACGCCACTGTTATGGCCCCGCTGTCCCTGGAACGAAAAGTCACTCACTACCCGATATATCCGGTCATCATCCTTATGAAACTTGTCGAAAGTAAAATCGTAATGTACAATTAGGTAAATAACCAGCGCAGCGCTGATGCCAATTGATAAACCTACAATGTTGATCAGTGTAAATAACTTATGTCGCCCAAAACTCCGGAATGCTATTTTAAAGTAGTTTTTAATCATGATACCGCGATTTTATTTGCCTGAAAAAGAATGTAATATAAAAATATAATGCCATACGGTTAAGGTGTTGGATATAAGTAAATTATAAATTTATAAAATCCTTGGGCTGTATCAAAAACGAACATAATACGTTCGTTTTCGTGGCAATGGATAAATGACTTAAAAACGGTTTTAGGATTGACCCAGATTGGATTATCGAATCAACTTAATAAAAAAGTCAGATAGTATAGAATCAGTATTGGCTGTCCGTTCGGGCCGGGCATCGATTACATAGAACGGTTACCGCACTCCTGCTTTTTTGTTTGCTGTAGCCTCGTCGCAGCCTATTGATTCAAACTATTTCATAAAAAACCGATCGTTTTGGATGTCTCAAACGTCTAAAGATAAAAACAATCAAATGGAAAATCTAAAAGACAAAGTAGCTGTTGTATTTGCGGCATCTGGCGAAATTGCAGAGGCAGTTGCCCGCTCATTTGCCCAACATGGTGCAAAGGTGTATGTCACCGCTAAGAACCTGAATACTGTAAAAGCTTTGGCCGGAGAGATCGAAGCTAATGGCGGACGCGCTGAGGCAGGCAAAGTGGACGCATTGAATGAGACCGAGATCGACGGCTATTTACAAAAGGTAGTTGCGGAGAACGGAAAACTGGATATGGTATTCAATGGTATCGGGAGTTATTACAAAGATGCGGGTAGCGGCACACCTACGACGATTGCCACTTTCGAGCAATTTCTTAATCCTTTGCAAAGGATTTGCGGCTCGCAGTTCCTTACTTCGAGGGTTGCCGCAAGGCATATGATCAAATCCGGGTCGGAGGGCACCATCTTACTGTTCAACGCATCTATGGCGAGGACTAAGACCCCCAATATGGCAGGGTTCGCTTCCGCCTGCGCGGCTATAGAGGGATTGACGCGAGTAATGGCTGCTGAGTTTGGCCAGCATGGTATCAAGGCGATTTGCATTTGCTCCGGCGCCTTGTTGGAGACTGGTAAAATCCAGGGAATGATTAGTGATTTTTCCGAACTTGCAGGCATTTCCCGGGAAGAAATGACTAAGAACTACACAAGATTTGATATCCTTAAATCAGGGCCGACATTGAAACAACTTGGTGAGACGGCCGCCTTCCTGGTTTCTGAAAATGGGGTAGCTTTCAATAGTCATATTGTCGATTTTGATTGCGGAAAACTAAATATATTATAATAATGGTTTGCAGTCTGCAAACCATTACATTGGATAACACTATTGAATTATGGAAAAAGAAGACATACTTAAGAATGCTTTGACCGGCGATATTAAGTCATTTCAAATACTGTTTGCGGAATTTCAAAACCAGCTGAAATCTTATCTCTATCGTTTAATCGCTGATCGGAACGACGTGGATGACCTGATGCATGATACTTTCATCAAGGCATTTGACAAGATATCCACCTACAACCAGGAGTCCGCCCTCAAGACGTGGGTATTTAAAATAGCGACCAGCCTCGCCTATGATCATTTGAGAAAATTAAATAGATGGCCGGCTGATGCACAGGATCAGGGCGCAATTTTAGCTATCAGTACCGGGGAGATCCAACAGTCATTTAGGATTGTTCACCAGACCTCACCTGCGGGGGCCTATGAAATGAAAGAGCACATCGATTTTTGTTTCACATGCATCTCGAAAACCTTGCCCATAGAAAACCAGGTAGCACTAATTCTAAAGGATATTTACGATTTTCAAATCAAAGAAATATGCCTCATTCTGGAGAATACGGAAGGAGTTGTAAAACATCTGCTAAACTTTTCCAGAGTTACCTTGACCGACGTTTTTGATAACAGATGTGCCCTGGTAAACAAAAATGGCGTTTGCGACCAATGCAGTCAATTGAATGGAATATTTAATCCCAAGCAAGATCAACACGAGGAGCGCATGAAACTGGAATTAGTAAAAGCTTCAAAAAAATTTAACAGAGCGGAACTTTTTACCTTGAGGACAAAATTGGTAAAAGCTATTGACCCCCTGCATAGTTCAGGCACAGATCTGCAAGATATCATTATGAGATGCACCAGGACTGCCATTGGTGAAAGAAGTGATTTTTTTGACCCGAACCGGGATAAAGCGGACTGAAGTATATTAGCCAATCGCCTAAGATCAAAAAGTAATAGGCTCAGATGTTTCTTCGCAAGGCTCGCAATTAATCTGGCACACCATGCAAAAACGGCATCATGGTTTTCGCCTTGGAATGAATTCGGGTTAGCTAATGCTTACCCAATGTCGATTTTTAACAGTTAATTATCAAATCTCATGAAACAAAAATCAATCTTTTCGCTGCGTATTTTAACTATAGCGGTAATACTGGCAGCCCTTTTCTTTCAACAAAACAGCTTTGCCCAGCAAGCAACCGCGCAACACGACGGGCAACATGATTTCGATTTTAATTTTGGCAAATGGCGAACACATATCCAAAGCCTGGCGAAGCCCCTAACCGGTTCAACTATCTGGGTAAAACTGGAAGGCACAGTTACCGTTCGTAAAATATGGGATGGCCGGGCAAGTCTCGAAGAGATAGAAGCTGACGGGTCAGGTGGCCATTTCGAAGGCACTAATTTATATCTTTACAATCCGCAATCGCATCAATGGAGCCAAACTTTTGCCATTAGCGCAATGGGTACCCTTGGAGTACCAGCAATCGGCGAATTTAAAAATGGCCGTGGCGAACTTTACAGCCAGGAAGTACATAATGGCCGGACTGTTTTGGTAAGGAGCATGTGGTCGGAAATTAAGCCGGATACACACCGTTTTGAACAGGCGTTTTCGGATGACGGCGGCAAAACCTGGGAAACAAATTTAATAGCCAATATTGAACGCGACAAAGAATAAAAAGTAAAAAAAGCCTTTTCCCGATTATTGATACCTGCAAAAGCCAGTAACTTTTTATGGTACTGGCTTTTGCAGGTATATTAATTAGTCAATAAAAAGCCCTTTATGTCTGCGAGGCCTTTGTTTCCCATACCGTGCAGAATGCGAACCAACCAATCGAAAATTTAAAGGTTTTGAACAGGCTGGAAGGTTACCTCACAATATGTTTTCTATAATTACAATTGCTGTTGCTGTCATTTTAATATGGCTTAAAGAAACCATAATATTAAAATTACCCAAGGCGCTAATGGTATTTATAGTTAAACCCAGCAGTTTCATTTCGGGTTTGCCTTGTTCATTATTTATAATTTCAACCTCGTTAAAGGCGGTATTATTGAGCCAGCCTGTTCCAAGGGCTTTAAAAAAAGCTTCCTTTGCAGCAAAGCGGGCAGCATAATGTTCGTATTTGTGGGTTTTGCCCTCGCAATAAGCTATTTCATTTGCCGAAAATACCAATTCGCGGAAGCCATTGTCCTTCTCTATCTTTTCCGCAATGCGCTCCACTTCAACTATATCAATACCTAAACCCGCTATCATGGTTAATCTATTTTAATCAAACTTATATAATTTTTTAGTAATAAAGACGCTGACACTTTGCCGGTTACACCTTTGCAGATTCGGGATGTGTTGTTAAAGCCAGCTTTTTAGCGGCACGTTCGGTAGTAACAGAGGCCACTATACAAGTAATAAGTATCAACACAACTGTACCGTTCAGGATATCATCATCTATAATTTTACTTTTATAGCCAATTAAAATAATTGCCAGTGTTGCTGCTGCATGCGAGCTGCTTAATCCAAACATCAGTTTGCGCTGTGTATTTGAATAGTTAAATATTTTTTGAGTGAAAAATGCCGACACCCACTTACCCGCAAGGGCCGCAACCGTGAGACTGATAGCCACAATCAGCGCACCGGTGCCACTGAAAAATACATGAAGATTAACTACCATCCCTACGCTTATTAAAAAGATAGGGATAAATATGGCGTTACCTATAAACTCAATATTGCTGAATAGTTTTGATGGCCTTGGTATTAACCTGTTAAGCGCCAGTGCAGCAATAAATGCACCTATAATTGGTTCAAGCCCCGCCATTTGCGCCAGAAATGCCGAAAAAAACATCCCCGTAAGGATAAAAACAAAATGCGAGGTTTTATTCCTTTCAGGCTTACTGAAAAACCATTTTGCAATAATTGGGATAACCCAAAAAACTATCACAATAAATGCAGTGAAAGAAATTATCAGTTGCAGCCAGAAAGCGGAAGTTAAGCCACCCTTTTTGGCACCGATAATTACCGCCAGTAAAATCAAAACAGCAGTATCTGTTAATATAGTGCCACCAACAGTTACTGATACCGCCTCGTTTTCGGATACCTTGTATTTACTTACAATGGGGTAGGCTACTAATGTATGGGTAGCAAACATGCTTGCTGTAAGCAGCGTAGTAAGTAATGGATAGCCAAGCAAATAATAACAAACCGGGAAACCAATTATAATTGGTATTGAAAAAGTTAAGGCACCAAATATAAAGCTTTTGTGTTTTTGCCTTTTAAACGTGGTAAGATTAAGCTCAATGCCGGCAATAAACATAATATACAAAAGTCCAATAGTTGCAAAAAGCTCAACTGCCAGGTTTTTGGCGAGCAAATTTAATCCGTAAGGCCCAATAATGGTTCCGGCAATAATAAACCCTACTATATCAGGCACTTTAATTCTCGCCATCAAAATAGGCGCAAGCAGAATTATAAAAAGAAGAAGCGTAAAAATAGGAACCGGATTAGTGAGGGGATGGTGCAACTGCTGGAGTGCATGGCCCCAAATGTTATTGTTCATGGATATTCAGGTCGAAAATTCAAGTATTGGTCTTTATCCATTAACCTCATCTGCCTGCTTTTTTATTGCATTTTATAATTTTTTGTCTTACAGATGTTTCTTCTTCTTTTGTAGCAATTATTTTGGTTAAAGCATGCTGATAGTAGCCACGTGCCTTGTTAAATTGCTTCAATTTATAGGAGTAATCACCGGCGACTATGTATGCATTGTAATATTGAGGATTGTCAATAATTAAGCTATCCGGGTCAATCGCTTCATTATTATTTACTCGCTTTACAATATTTCTGTATGCCACAAAGCTTTTATAGGTCCTTGTGTTTAAAAATGTATCGGGGGCAATAGTAAGGTTACTATCAATAATTTCCTGGTCTTTTTTCATCCCCCTTAAGGCGAAAACCTTTTTCAGATCGTAACACACAAATTCTCCCAGCTGCCACGGCGAGGTTGAAATCCATACCTTTAATTTCTGAGGTTCAAAAACAATAGAATGATGAGCTATAAACTGATTAATTGACTTTTCGTTGCCGATGCCAATATTGGCGTTGTTTAATCCTTTGGTATCTCTAAGTATGTCAACGGTTTTTTGAACTGTGTTTTTACCATTATTTTTCAACAGGTCCATTAAATGATTATACCTGTAAAATGAAGCACTGTTATTCATCTGCTCAATATTCTCTTTGGTATTAACCAAGCCTTTACCCTGAAAATGATTGGTACAAACTATATAATTAGTATCAGGATCATACACATCATAAGTGGTAGGCGTTTTTTCAATAACAACCGCTTTTTTATCATTGGCTGATCCAATCAGCAAAGATTCAGACACAAACATTTTCCTTTTTTTGGCTATCTGGATGGCCTCGTTAATGTTTTTGGCGTATTGCAAAATTTCGCGGGCTACTAATGATACTGGTGTAGCAGCGCCCGTGGGCAAGGTGCTTTTGGCAGCGTTAATGGTAATGCTTAAACCCTGATCATTCATGCCCGATACCGCGCCGATGAATCCGCCCCAAGTAACCGTCATAAATTTATATCCCTGTGCAGGGCTGTAAAAAGCTATTATCTTATCTTGGGCAAAATCATCGTTTACATAAAAATCAAAATTACGCCCGATAATCATAGTGCTATCCTGTGACCGCGCATCCCACGTACCGAATGATGTGCAGCCCACCAAAGCCATGCCCTGTAAAGCATGCCCTATATCATGCGCCCCATGATAATTTAAGATGCGCTGATAGTTGGAGCCGATATATTGATACTTATCTGAAGCCGATTGGGATATGCCATAAATTTCCTCTTTATACTCTTCGGTTACATTTTTGGATAGGTCGCGGTTAAACCAGGCAACAAAATATTTAAGAAAAGAGCGGTAAAACGCTGAAGGGATCATTTTCGCAATCTGAGCGGTAAAATAATCTTCCTGCTTTACTACAAGCTCTTTAGTTAGCTTGCCATTAATTACCCCACGCTCAAAAGGCTGCCCTTCAACATACAATTCGTATAGCCCGCTTTTACTTTTGCGGAACCAGTTGTTTTTTATGGTGTAAAACCCTGGCGAAGGTTCGGTTCGCATCAATTTTTCGCTACTTATATCTTTTGGTTTTGGCGGATAGTCAATCGCCACACAAAGCAAATAAATGACAAGAATTAAAAACAAAGCAGCAAAGCCTGAAAAAACATATAATATGCCTCTCAACAGTTTTTGCCACATGGTTTTTTTCTCAGGCATTTCTTATTTTTGTTATAACGTTATCATTACCCAATAAAGCGCAGCAGGTGACAATACCACTCATGGAGGCGCCTAGTATTCCGTGCAGATTAAGGTTCTGCCCTGTTAAATATAAATTAGGCAATTTTGTTCGGGGTGATATAAAAGTTTTTAAGGTATGCTTGTAATCTTTAACTATTCCATACAACGATCCGTCATCATTACCGATATAGTCCCGGTATGATAAAGGCGTAGCCACATAATACGATTTTATACAGTCCCTTAATCCAGGGAATTTTCGTTCAATGGCATCCAGTAAGATCTCTGCTTTGCGTTTTTTAAATTCGTTATAGGTTTCTCCTCGGTCGTTTTCAGCAGAAACTGTGTTAAACGTGTCTTTCCACTGCGCCACCTCTTCAAACCGCATATAACTCAGCACCGACAAACCATCGGCATATTCATCTGATTTTGACGATGCGCCGCAAAATATGGCGTAGCCCAATGGCCAGTTTTCCTCGGTATGGTCGGCGGTTGTCCATACATAGCCTTCGCGGCCACAGTAAATATTGTGTTTTATATATTTAAAGGTACCTTTCTTAAAAACAATATTTAAGGTAAATGCCGATGTAGAATTTTCAAGGCTCTTTAACCGGTTACGATAAGCATTTTTTATTAGCGGTGTATCCGTTATCTCCAAAGTTTTCACCGGGTGCATGTTGGAGATAAATTGTTTAGCATATATTCTCGACCCATCCTGCAATTCAACATAGCTCGCAATGCCATTTTCCTCTACTATCTTTTTAACCTCAGAATTACGGACGATCTCTCCTCCATTTTGTTTGATATTTTTCGCCAGCAGCTTCGCTATTTGTGAACCCCCGTCTACGCATTTCCACGAGCTTTCAATATAGCTGTTCAAAATCAGCGCATGAACGTATAAAGGTGTTTTATCTGCCTGGCCGGCATACAGTGCATTATTGGCCGCCAATATTCCCTGCAATTTGGTATTGCTGGTTACTGAATTGATATAAGCTTCTGTATCAATTTCAAGCACATCCGATTTTTCATTAAAATCATTGGTCGATCTCAGATTATATAAGGGGAATTTACTGCAGATCTCTTTTATCTTATCACAATAAGTGCGTATCGCTTTTTCTTCATCCGGAAAATTGATGAGCAGTTTGGCTATAAAGTTCTCATATCCCTGGGCAAAGTCATATACATTATCATCACCCTCAATCAGTATCCTGTCAAATACATCTAGGTCTTGCTGCTGTAGTTTAAGCTTATCCATTATCCCCAGGTATTGAAATATCTGGTATAGGTTCTGCCCTTTTGAAAGGCCGCCAAGATAATGCACTCCTGAATCAAATATCACTTTATCGCGCACATAGGTTTGCAGGCTGCCACCTATTTGTTTGTTTTTCTCGAGCACGCAAACCTTATAACCTTCACGCCCTAAAATGTCGGCACATACCAATCCGCCCATCCCACTTCCGATTATCAGAATATCAATATCCCTCATTATTTAGTCGTTCTTATTTATTACAAAAACAATATTACTTGTGTTTTTTCCCTGATCTATTACTGTGCATTTCATGTGATTGAAGGCTGACACATCCTCCACCAGCTGACCTGAATGATAAGATACGGCATTGCCTTTTTTGCTTAGATTTTTGTTATCGGTTCTTATAATAAGTTTTCCCGCGGGGGTCAGGTGGCTTATACATTTTTCGATTAATAGCTTTTGTTCGGTTTGTTGCATTTGTAGCAAAAAGTCAACCATTATTATGGCATCATACCTTTCAAACTCGAACTCCAATATGTCTGCAAACATAAAATTTATTTTGTCATCCTTGCTAAAGCAATTATTGGCCATCTCCACATCATCCTCATTGGCATCAACACCTATAAACACTCTTTCTTTTGATGCAAAATGCAGCAGGTAAACCATCACACCATTACCGCACCCAATATTAAGTATTTTACCTTTTACAGGCAGCAATTCATGAAAAAGCTGATAGTTTTTCTCTCGCCATAACTTTACTTTTATCTTCCATTCAAGCAATGGGCCTTTATAAAGATAATTATATATCAATTGTTCTTTAAAATAAGCCGGCTTTTCTATCGCAATACTTAGCTGTTTATATTCCTCCTTAAAATAACGACCTATAAGTTTAGTTCTTTCCGAATACCCCGTTCCAAACCGGGTATCTGTAGGCTTTATTCTTGGCAGATATTTAACCGTAATTTGTCCATCTTTTAATAAAAAGTCGCCCTTGGTCATGGTATAACCTGTGCCATGCACCAGTATGGGTAAAATATCAACATTCAGTTGTTCGGCAAGGTAAAACGCGCCTTTATGGAATCTTTTAATCTCCCCATCTACACTTCTGGTGCCTTCAGGGAATATTACCACCGAATAGCCGAGCTTAACCCTGTTGGCTAAAAGGTTGATACTGTTTTCAGCGCCATTAGCTACCGGGTAAAAATCAGCCATACGTACTACTGCGCCAAATACAGGGGAGTTCCAAACCCAATTATTAGTTAACAGTATAAGTTTGGGATGCAACATCACCAGCGATAGTATATCTAAGAATGATTGATGATTGCAGATGATTACCGCAGGTTCTGAAAAATTAGCGTGCTGTGGATCTATGATCTTCTTTTTTACATTCATCATAATGTAAACCATTGACCAGGCAAACTTTGAGAGGATATAGTGATAAACTAATTTGCCTCTTTCTTTACCAAAGGGGTTTAATTTAAACAGGAAGCCTAAAATGGTTAAGATAATACAGCCGGTAACAAAATAGGCAAATGCGAAAACACTTTTCAATAGGCCGGTAAACGTCCATGGGAACCGTTTTTTGTTGGTACGGTTTCGTACCAATATGTTAAATAAAAACGGGATAAGTATTTGCGCCATTATAACCACACAGCAAATACCTATTATAGATATAAACGCGATGGATTTTAATGCCGGGTGTTTGGCGAATATCAACACCCCTAAACCTGTAACAGTAGTGATAGCCGATAAAAAGATAGATGTTTTATAGGACGACAGAATCTTTTTGCCTGTTTTGTATTCCTGCAGCAAGCCATCCATAATATACAAACTGTAATCATCTCCCAGGCCAAATATCAGCGCCGAAATAATGATATTGATAATATTAAACTCTATTCCAAATATGCCCATCAGCCCAAGTATCCATATCATTGATATAAACATCGGGATAAAAGAAACCAATGTAAGCTCGATACGCCCATAGGTTAACCACAATACAATCAGCACCAACAGCGACGACATCACCGCTATCCTGGTAAAATCCGAGTTAATGATCTGAACTAGTTTAGTGGTAATGTATTGCTTATCGACCACGGTCACATTAAGGTTATCCTTAAAAGCGTCGTAAACGGCTGCCTTATTTTCCGGAGTGGTTTGCACCAGTGTAACTACGGTTGCGTGGTCGGGTTTTTCGGTAATAAAATCATCTAAAAAACTTTTCCTCAGCTCGGCCATATTTTGCCGGTTTGCCACATCAAAATGTTCATTTAGCAGTGCTTTGAAATTGTTAAAAGCTGCAGGTTTAAAACCCATTGCCACACCCTGCTGCTCCAGGGTTGAAAATAGTTTTTGCTTTTTTTCTGGTGTCCAGTATTTGTTCCAGCGTTCAATTCGTTCTTTTTGTAAAGAGTCGGAAATGATGACTGAAGATACGCCGGAGTATTTTATAACAATATTTTTCTTCTTAAGCACATCAATCTGGTCGGAGAGCTTTTCGTTATTAATCAATGCTTCATCCAATGTTTTGCCCTCAGTAACCAGGTAAACAGATTTCAATGAAAATTTATTGATCCTGTTCAGTTTAGCTTCGGCCTGTTTTAGTTTAGGCGACAAATAACTCATATCGGCCAGATCAAACTCAAAAGTCACATAGTTTGCGGTGTACACAAAAACTCCGGTGAGCAACAAAATGCCTATCACAATAAATTTATTGTATTCAGGATTGTACGATGCCATTTTATCGATCCACGAAAACTTAATTATTTGATGCTGCCGCTGTTCTTCTTTTGTTGAGATAAATTGTGGTAAAAAAATGAGCGAGCAAAGGGATGCGCCTATTAAACTGAATCCGGCAAATAACCCCAGGTCCTTTAACATTTCCGATTGCACAAACTCCAGGCAAAAGAATCCGCCTATGGTAGTGAAACTGCCTACTGTTAAAGGAAGTGTTAAATCCTTAATTACCTGTTCAATACTTTTAGTGTGCCGGTAGTGGTTAAAAACATGCAGTGAGTAATTGATGGCTATACCTAATACAACTGAACCTGTGCCCAAAGCTATAATGGATAGGTTGCCTTTAATAAAATAAATGATAGTTAATGAGAATAAGGCACCAAATAAAACAGGAATTAAGATAATAAATGGAGCGGCCCATTTGCGAAAGTATAACCCCAAAAATAAAACGAGTACTATTACGGTAATACTTAATGTAAGATTGGTATCCTGTCGCAATTGCGATGCATTGCCGGCAAACCCGGCAATAGCGCCAAAGTAGGAAGCGTCGATATTTTTATAATCCTTGCGGTTTAAACCGCTTAAAATATTGTCTACGCCCTTTAAAAACACGGCATTTTTCCCGGTACTATTTGGCGGGTATACCGGAGTTATAAACATCAGCAGGGTTTTATGGTCGTGGGTAATTACATAATCGTCATACAACTCAAAATTTTTGTCGTACTGTAATTGCTGCAATTTTTTTAGACCGATAAATGATAAACCTACCGGATCATTAACAATGATCTTTTTTAACGCAATACCTGCGGGAGATGAAAGCGTCCGGATATCATAATGAAGCGTTGAGTCAATTTTTGCAGGGGTGATAAGGGTGTCAATCGTCAAATAGTCCTTTTCATTTAAGTAAATGGGTAACTGTTGACTTATGGTTTGAAACAGCTTTAAGGCTATTTCATCATCAACCCTGAAATTTACCTTTCTGATATATGGGGCAAGCTTAGCCTGCACTGAAGCGCCAAGCACATCGGCATACGCTACCAGGCTGTCAGGATTTTGCACAGTGGTATCTTTTAATGATACCATAATCACCAGCTTATCTATAAACTTCGAGTTTTGAAAGATCTCGTTAAGTTTCTCGATTTTTTTATCCTTTGGTATTATTTTCGAAATATCCTCTTCAAATTTCACCTGTAATGCAAAGTAGGTGATAAACAGAAAAGTGGTTGCAAAAACAAGGTAAAAGGCCCTGCGGTTCTTCGCGAAATAGTGATAAATAATTAATAGGCTTTTTTCCATGTACTTAAAAAGCCGAAACGGGTTTTCTTTTAAACAACCTGAGTGAGATGAAGGTTAATAATACAGCCAATAAGCCTGCGATAACAGCCAGTGTTATGCTGCCATAAATATATTGCTCAATATGCTGGCTAATTGATTTTACAGTGATATGAAAGCTAAAGGCTATATCTGCATTTTTAGTGCCTAGCCAAAGCCCCCCCGTTTTATAGCTAAGGAAAACAATTAGCGGGATCATGGGCGGGATACTAATGTTTGAAGCAATAATAACCAGCGCCTTATTTAGCCTGAAAATTACAGCAATAAGCAGCCCAATCCACAACTGGAAGCCCCATGCGGGCAGTATACCCGAAAAAACACCCACCCCAATTGATATGGCCTTAAGATGATCGGGTTGATTGAGATTCAATAGCTGATCGAAGAGTTCCTGTCTACTTTTTTTTTTACTGAAAAGCGCCCGGAAAAAATTACGTGGTTTTATATAAGCAAAAGCTATAATTACCAAAAAGGTATTTAAAATGCTAACTCGTGAAAAATCTTGAAAAGGTCTGAAATGGGAGATTCTCGTTTCCTTTGGTTCATAATGTACCGTTACCGGCACAGCATCTAAAGCAATGCCTCTCCAGGCTGCGCGAACTAATACCTCAATTTCAAACTCATATTTGCGGGTAATAAATTTGATGTTTTTTAATAGTTGTAACGGGTACAAACGGAATCCCGATTGTGTATCAGGGCAGTTGATCCCTGTTTCAACCTTAAACCAAAAGTTTGAGAATTTATGGCCGAAACTGCTTTTGCCGGGTATGGTGGCCTGATCCATATTGCGTGAGCCTACAATAATGGCATTGGGCGCATCTGCAAGCTTATTAATAAAAGCAGGCAAGTCATTAGCAAAGTGCTGCCCGTCCGAGTCGATGGTTATTGCGTAATCATAGTTTTGGGTTACAGCATGTTTAAATGCTTTGCGCAGTGCCCAGCCTTTACCAACATTTACCGGGTAGCTTATAAGCTGCACAAACGGAAACCCCTGCACAATTTGAGCGGTATCATCAGTTGACCCATCATTTACCACAATAATATTTTTGGTGTACCCCGCCACATCCGTAATAATGCGAGCTAGGGTGCCTGCGTTGTTATAGGTGGGTATTATTACGCAGACTTTTAAATCGTCAAACTTTTTGATAATGGTTTCTAAATCGTTCATCTGCTAATAAATCTGTACAAAGGTATTGGGTTGAAGAATTGATAAAAAAACATGCATTAACAAAAGTTTGAGGTATAGGGGTACCATTATTTCACGTTGCAAATTTAATTAAGTTTTAACAATATGGCTTTTTTTGCCTAACTTATTTTTATGACCCACCGGGCTAATTTTAGCATTATGCAATGCTTAATTGTTATTATTCACGCCCTTACATTGGCCTCTTACTGGAGGGAACTTTTTAATTTGAAATATTTGGCCTACTTTCGCAAAAATTTTTCATGTTTCAATTTGTAAATGAACAGTAGTAAAAAAATGGAAGCTGTAATCCTGGCATACTGATCGGCAAATTGTAACAAACCTAATTGATGGTAAACCCCAACCCCAATTAAAAGCCTTAATATCACATTTAAATTATAACGTCCCTTTTAAGTATAAAATATGAAATGCGCATTAGTAACCGGTGGATCAAGAGGTATTGGAAGAGCTATTTGCTATGAAATGGCTAAAATGGGCTACTATGTTTTGGTTAATTACAAGGCGAATGAGGCCGAGGCCAATAAAACCCTCGATCAGATAAAAGAAAATGGCGGCGATGGCGAACTATTAAAGTTTGATGTTGCTGATAAGCATGATATCAATAAAATACTGGGTGTTTGGATTGAAACAAATACCGAAAAATATATCGAAACGCTCATAAATAATGCAGGCGTTAAGGATGATGTGTTAATGATGTGGATGAAGGATGAGCAATGGGACAACGTGATAAAAACTAGTTTAGACGGATTTTTTTATGTTACCCGGTTGGTGTTGAACGACATGTTAATTAAAAAATACGGCCGTATAGTTAACGTGGTTTCTTTATCGGGCTTAAAGGGCTTGCCTGGGCAAATCAATTACTCGGCTGCTAAAGCAGGTGTAATTGGTGCTACCAAAGCGTTGGCGCAGGAAGTTGGCCGCCGAGGTATAACCGTAAATGCGGTAGCTCCCGGGTTTATTAAAACAGATATGACCGAAGGGCTTGATGAAAAAGAACTCAGGTCAATGATTCCGGTTAAAAGGTTTGGCACTCCCGAGGAAGTGGCACATGCCGTGGCTTTCCTGGCATCAGCGGGCGCTGGCTATATTACGGGTGAAATATTATCGATCAATGGTGGCTTATACTCCTAGTATTCTTCCGGGCCGGGCGCTTAATACAATTATAATGATAAATTGTTTTGAACTTTAAGGCGCTTTTGTATTTTTATAACGCTAAATTAAAATAACGAATATTACTTTATATGAATAGGGTTGTAATTACAGGTATAGGTATCTATTCATGTATAGGTAAAAATCTGGATGAGGTGAGTAACTCACTTTATAAGGGACAATCAGGGATAATACTTGATGCAGAGAGGAAGGCCTTTGGTTATCGATCGGGTTTAACTGGCTTTGTTGAAAAACTCAATTTAAAAGAACTTTTAGACAGGCGATCACGTATTATGCTTCCCGAGCAGGGTGAATATGCCTACGTTGCTACACTTGAGGCTTTGAAACAGGCCGGTATTGACCAGGATTACCTTAATGAAAATGAGGTTGGGATACTTTACGGTAACGATAGCTCTGCAAAGGCTATTATTGATGCTACAGATATAATTCGCGAGAAAAAAAATACAATGATGATCGGTTCCGGTGCAGTATTTCAAACCATGAACTCTACTGTAACCATGAACCTGGCTACCATATTTAAATTAAAAGGAATAAATTTCACCATTAGTGCGGCTTGTGCAAGCGGATCGCACTCAATTGGGGTTGCTTATCAATTTATAAAAACAGGTTTGCAGGATTGTATTATTTGCGGTGGTGCACAAGAAATTAACCAATTTGCTATGGGTAGTTTTGATGCGCTTTCGGCTTTTTCGGTTAATGAAGCAGATCCTTCTAAGGCATCCCGGCCATTTGACCGCAGTCGCGACGGGCTTATACCCAGCGGTGGCGCAGCAACGGTTATTTTAGAAAGCCTGGAATCTGCCACAAAAAGAGGCGCAACCATTTTAGGAGAAGTTGTTGGTTACGGGTTTTCATCAAATGGCGCCCATATATCAAACCCAACCGTTGAAGGGCCCGTACGTTCATTATCAATGGCATTAAAAGATGCCGGGTTGAAAGCTGCCGAGATCGACTATATTAATGCACACGCTACATCAACCCCCGCCGGCGATTCAAGCGAAGCCAAAGCTATTTACGATGTTTTTGGTGTAAGCAACCCATTGGTTAGCTCAACCAAATCAATGACCGGGCACGAATGCTGGATGGCCGGGGCAAGTGAAATTGTTTATTCAATGCTGATGATGAAAAGTTCATTTGTTGCACCAAACATCAATTTCGAGACCCCTGACGAGGATTCGGCTAAACTGAACATCGCAAAAAAGACAATTGAAAAAGAAATAAATGTATTTTTGTCTAACTCCTTTGGTTTTGGAGGAACAAACTCGTCCCTAATAATTAAAAAAATAATTTAAACCCACGTCACAATGCAAAATGAAGAGATTATTGAAAAGATAAATAGCTTTTTGGCCGAAGAATTTGAAATTGATGCTGATAAAATGCTTCCAGATGCTAATCTAAAGGAAACGCTTGATCTTGACAGTTTGGATTATATCGATCTCGTTGTAGTAATTGAAAGCAACTTTCCGTTTAAAGTAAAACCAGAAGACTTTATCAATATTGTCACCTTCCAGGATTTTTATGATTATGTAATAGCCAGCAGTCAAAAAGAACTGGTATAATGTCAACCTGGCAAGGTAAATCAAAAGGAAAGCCTTTAGGTTATAGGATCTTTGTTTTTATCCTGAAATTAGGGGGCGTTTTCCCAGCGTATGTACTGCTTTGGTTTGTTACATTTTATTATTTAATATTCTCCTATAAATCTTCAAAAAGCACTTTTAATTATTTTCATAAAAGGCATAATTATGGTGTTATAAAGTCGCTTTATAAAGTATATATAAATTATAATCTGCTTGGGCAAAGCCTTATCGATAAGGTTGTTGTAATGTCGGGCGTTCCTAATAAGTTTACCTTTAATCTTGATGGTATTGATAACTTACATCGCATCGCCGCATTAAAAAAAGGCGGGTTGCTGTTAACATCCCATATTGGCAATTGGGAGGCGGCCACTCATTTATTGAATGAGATAGATGCCCGCATCAATATTGTGACTTTTGATGGCGAAGATGTGGGCATAAAGGAATATATGGAATCGGTGATCGGTAAAAGCAGCGTAAACTTCATTATTATTAAGGATGATATGTCGCATATTTTCAAAATAAGCGAGGCCTTTTTAAATGATGAACTGGTGTGTATGCCTGCCGATAGGTTTTTGGAAGGCAATAAAACCACCACCATGAAATTTTTAGGTGCAGATGCGCGGTTTCCGTTGGGGCCGTTTATGTTAGCGGCTAAATTCCATGTACCGATTTCGTTTGTATACGGGATGAAAGAAAGTACTTTCCATTACCATTTTTTTGCAAGTGAAGTAAAAGAATATCCTGATTTGGAACAAGAAGTAGTAGTGCAACAAATGATGACGGATTTTGTAGAAGACATGGAGGTGAAGGTAAAAAAATATCCTGAACAATGGTATAACTATTACAATTTTTGGCAATAAGCAAAATGATTATAGCTCAAGATAATATTACCACCATAATTCCGCAGAGGCCGCCATTTGTAATGATAGATCAATTGGTTAGCTGTAATGAAACCGGTTCCGATACTACATTTTTGATTAAGGCGGATAATATACTTGTTGACGGTGGCGAATTAAGTGAAGCAGGCATTACAGAAAATATTGCGCAAACTGCAGCTGCTGGTTTAGGGTATATGATGCTTAAAAATAATACATCAATTGTAATTGGTTATATAGCTGCTATTAAAAACCTCGAAATTTTTTCACAGCCAAAAATCGGTAATGTAATTGCAACCAATGTTACCATTACTAATCAGGTTTTTGATGTAACCATCATAACCGGTACCGTTAAATGTGATAACCAAATGCTTGCGAAATGCGAAATGAAAATTTATCTTACAAAATAAACTATAAACAAATCACAATTAAATCATGAAACCCGTCACAAAATTCAAATGTATTTTAGCCTTGCTTTTTATATCGGTAAGCACACAAGCAGTTCTGGCACAATCAAAAGCGGATGTTTTTGACAAAAATATTCCGATAACCTGGCTTGGTGTTGATTATTCCCTTACAACATTTATAGGAACACCCTCTTATTCAACCTTTGGGTTTAGTGCCTGGAGCGGCGTTAAAAAAACTGGAGACGGTGTAATTTCAAAAGACGAATTCAGAGATTCGTTTCTTGTTCAATGGAACCAGCTGTTTATTGATGAACAAAAAAAATATAATGTAGCCAAAGCAACGGGGCATTCAACAGTAAATTACGCCATTGATGTATGTATCAATGCAAACAAGAAGCTTGTAAAAAAAGAATTTTTCTCAAATGACCCGAGTGTTTTTCATACAAAAACAGAAGCTGATATAGCAAATGCAGTTAAAAATTACGATTTTCAAAAAACAGAGGGCCTCGGCATGATGTTCTTTATTGAAGGTATGGAAAGCGGAACAGGGGTAGAAGGTATATGGGTAACTTTTGTAGATATAAAATCGAAAACCGTTTTGGCCACTCGTTATGAGTCATCAAAAGGACAAGGTTCGGGTTTCAGAAACTATTGGGCGAAACCAATGTATGTTGCTTTAAAAGAGATGGACTTAAAAAAATGGAAATAATAATTTAAGTAGATCAACCTTAAGGTTAATTGAACTTTCCAAAATGTTTAATAAACGAAAATTCATCTGCAGATGTCATCTCTGCAGATGAATTTTAACGACTATTTATAAACAAACAACAAATAAGTTAAATTATGAAAACTGTTTCAAAATTCAAATGGCTTTTAGCCTTACTTCTTATCACTGTAAGTTCAAAATCGCTTTTTGCGCAAACAAAAGCTGATGTTTTTGATGAAAAGGTTCCGGTAACTTGGTTAGGAGTTGATTATTCGCAAACCAAGTTTATAGGCTCTGCATCATCTAAGGATGCTCCCATTTCAAATGATGAATTCAGGGATATGTATACCACCTCATGGAACTATCTTTTCATCAACGAACAAAAAAAATATGATGTTGCTAAAGCTATACATCGCCAATCAGTAAAATATGCTATTGATGTAGCACTGAGCGCCAATAAGAACCTTACCAAAAAAGATTTCTTTTCTAATAATCCAAGCGATTTTCATTTATTGAAAGAAGCTGATATAGCCAACGTGGTAAAAAATTACGATTTTCAAAAAGCCGATGGCATAGGCTTGATATTCTTTGTTGAAGGTGTGAGCAAAGGAATGGATTCAATGGGTGTATGGGTAACTTTTGTTGATATCAAATCAAAAACAGTATTATACACAAACTATGTAACCGGTAAGCCAGGAGGCTTTGGATTTAGAAACTATTGGGCTAAACCATTGTTTACCACGCTAAAGGACATGGAAGACAATTTTAATAGATGGAGCAAAAACTAATTGTTTCTGCGGTATACTTTTAGTACTTTAAAAATACTTGAAAAAACAATTAATAAATACAATAGAGCAGGATATACGCTTTAGTGATGTGGATTCGCTGGGTATTGTGTGGCATGGTCATTATGTTCAATATTTTGAAGATGGCCGTGAAGCATTTGGTAAAGAGTATAACCTGCGTTATCTTGATTTTTATAAGCAAGGTTATGTTGTACCTATTGTGACTATCCAATGCGATTATAAGCGTGTTTTGCGCTATGGCGACAGAATAATAATAGAAACAACTTATACGCCATGTGAGCCTGCTAAAATAAATTTTAATTACCGCTTATTGAATGCCCTAACCCGTGAATTAGTAGTAACCGGTTCAACAACACAGGTATTTTTAAGTAAGGAAAGCTTTACGTTACAGCTCACCAATCCAGATTTTTTTAAGGATTGGAAGGAAATACAAGGGTTGGCATAATACCAAAACAGATAATTTAAACCCCATTAAAACACTAATGAGTACAGAAAAAGTAGATGTTTTGGTAATTGGCGCAGGCCCTGCGGGTACTGTAGCAGCCTCAATAGTTAATAAAGCCGGGTTTAAAGTAAAAATTGTTGAGAAGCAAAAATTTCCAAGATTTGTTATCGGCGAGAGCTTATTGCCACGTTGTATGGAAGCACTTACTGAGGCCGGCTTTGTTGAGGCACTGAAGGAAAAAGGATTCCAGGAAAAGGGAGGAGCCAAGTTTGTAAAAAACGGCAAAATCTGCGACTACTTTTTCGCTGATCAATTTACTGCCGGATGGAACTGGACATGGCAGGTACCACGTGCAGAATTTGATAAAACCCTTGCTGACACTGTTGAACAAATGGGCGTGCCTATTTGTTATGAAACTGCCGTAACAGCAATCACTTTTAACGGTTCAGATTCAGTAACTACGGTTGAAGATATCAATGGTAATAAAACCGATATTGAAGCCCGGTTTATAATTGATGGTAGTGGCTATGGCCGGGTAATTCCACAATTGTTTAACCTTGATAAACCATCAAATTTGGCTCCTCGCAAAGCGTTATTCGTACATACGGTTGATATAAACCGCTCGATGGACGAGGAACCTAACCGTATTACAATAATTGTACACAAGCCCGGGGTTTGGATTTGGGTAATCCCGTTTTCAAGTGGTGTTACTTCAGTTGGTTTTGTGGGTGATCCGGATTTTTTTAAGCAATATGAGGGTAGCAATGAAAAAGTATTACGGGAATTAATCGCCAGCCAACCTTATTTAGATAACAGATTGAAAGATGTTGGTTTTGTCTTCGATCCCAGAATTTTGGAATCCTGGTCAACAACAACCGATCAGTTTTATGGCGATGGCTTTGTATTAACCGGCAATGTTACCGAATTTTTAGATCCCATATTTTCGTCAGGTGTTACGTTAGCAACTGTATCAAGCCAAAAGGCAGCAAATTTGGTTATACGCAAGCTAAATGGAGAAAATGTGGATTGGGAACAAGAATATACAAAACACCTGTTGCAGGGTGTAAATACTTTCCGCTCCTATGTAATGGCCTGGTATGAAGGTACGCTTGATACCATTTTTTTTGCCGAAAAACAGAATCATGAAGTCAAAAAAATGATCTGTTCTGTTTTGGCAGGTTATGTATGGGATATGGAAAATCCTTTCGTGAAAAACCATCATGTGGCGTTGCAAAAATTGGCCCGCACCATCGAATTAGAGATGCTGGCTGATGAAGAAATATAGATTAAATTTGGTATAGACATGGATAAATTAATAGGCGATTTGAAAGAGCAAATCGCTGTTCAGCTAAAACTTAAGAATATTAAACCTGAAGATATTGGTGATGACGAACCGCTGTTTGGAGCTGGTTTGGGACTCGACTCTTTAGATGTATTAGAGCTTATTGTATTATTAAAGCAGAAATATAAACTTAGGGTAACTAATCCCGAAGATGGGCTAAAAGTATTTCGGTCGGTAAGAGCAATGGCCGAGTTTATAACCGCGAACAGGCTGCAAAATACTTAAAATGGATAATGCCGTTTTTATAGTTGGGGTGGGTGTACTTTCGGGCATTGGCAACAATGTGGCTGAGTGTTTGGATGCATTAGAGAAAGGCAAAGCGGGCATTGATAAAATTAACTATTTAAGAACTAATCACCGCGATTTATTACCCGCAGCAGAAGTTAAGTTAAGTAACGATGAGCTATCGGTAATTTGCGGGCTTCCGTCTACTACAAGCCGTACAGCAATGTTAAGCATGATTGCGGCAAAGGAAGCCTGGGATAATTCAGGTGTTAATAAACTTCCTGCGCTGCGCACTGGCTTTGTTTCGGCATCAACAGCGGGCGGTATAGACAAGACAGAAGATTTTTTCACCCATTTTTTAGCAGATAAAAGCAAAGGAAAACTTAGGGATATAATTAACCACGAATGTGGCAATATTACAAATATTGTTGCCGAAAAATTAGGCATCAAAAATCATATCAGTACTATTAGCACAGCGTGTTCATCTTCGGCTAATGCCATTATGTACGCTGCACGTTTAATAAAGAATAATATGCTTGATGCGGTAATTGCCGGCGGCACAGATGCGCTTACCCGCTTTACCCTAAATGGTTTTAATACCCTTTTGGTACTTGACGAGCAATACTGCAAGCCATTTGATGAAAACCGTAGAGGCCTTAACCTGGGTGAGGGCGCCGGATATGTGGTATTGGTATCAGAACGTGTGGCATCATTATTAAAACAGCGCCCTTATTGCGCCCTTAGCGGCTACTTTAATGCAAATGACGCCTATCATCAAACATCAACATCATTTGATGGCGATGGGCCTTATATGGCAATGGCAGGTGCCTTAACGATGAGCGGTTTGCAGCCGAAGGATATTGATTACATCAACCTCCACGGTACCGGAACTCAAAATAATGATAGCTCCGAAGGTACTGCTATACAACGGCTGTTTCATCCGCATTATCCTAAAATGAGTTCTACAAAATCATTTACCGGGCATACCCTGGGTGCCAGCGCAGGGGTCGAAGCGGTTTTTTCGGCCTTAGCAATACAACGGGGTATTGTTTATCCAAATTTACGTTTGGATAAACCTATGGTAGCGTTTTCTTTCGCTCCTGAAACTACATTTTCAAAACAACAGGATATTAAGCATGCGCTGTCTAATTCTGTTGGCTTTGGCGGTAATTGTTCGTCCCTCATCTTCTCAAAATTATAAAAGATGAAAACGTATATCAGGTCAGCAGTAACCATATCGCCACAAAAAACATTTAATAATCCTTTGTTTTTAAATGAGCTGGCAAGCCATAATGATAATCGCTTAACATGTATTGAACCAGATTATAGTGAGGCGATTGATCCAAAATTGATCAGAAGAATGAGCCGCATTATAAAAATGAGTGTGGCGAGTGCATTAGCGTGTTTAAAAGATGCGGGTATAGCTAACCCGGATGCAATAGTCACTGGTACAGCTTATGGCTGCCTCGAAGATACCGGCATTTTTTTAACCAATATGGTACAGGAGGACGAAGAACCGGTTACACCGGTTGCTTTTGTACAATCAACCCATAACACCATAGGCGCGCAGGTGGCGCTATTAATTAAATGTAACCGATATAATAATACGTTTGTAAGTGGTGGGGCATCCTTCGAAAACGCGTTGCTAGACGCCATAATGCTGTTAACTGAAAATAATACCGCAAATGTATTAGTAGGCGGCATGGATGAAATTACAGACATGAGCCACATTGTATTAAACAGATTGGGTTTGTATAAACGCCAGCCTGTTTCAAGCTTAAACTTATTTAATACAAACTCAAAGGGAACTGTAAACGGCGAGGGTGCTGCGTTTTTTTTACTTGCAAACAATCCCTCTCCAAATAACCTGGCTTGTATAGATGCGGTTGCCACCTTTTACAAACCCGAAGATATAGCCGAAATTAAACAACATATCAATTCCTTTTTAGTATCCCAGCATATAAGTTGTAATGATATTGATTTGCTGATAAGCGGTAACAACGGGGACGTAACCAGCGACAAAATTTATGCTCAGGTACAACAACTGGTATTTAATGAAATCCCATTAATCAATTATAAACATCTCTGCGGTGAGTATCCAACTTCTACCGCTTTTGCTACGTGGTTGGGCGCAAATATTATTAAAAACAATAATATTCCTGCCCAATTAAACAATAGCAATTCACCAAAAAATAAAATAAATAAAGTACTGATTTACAATCATTACCAAAATATTTATCATTCCTTAATTTTGATGTCATCATGCTAAATTTCAGGAATATGAATATCCTTTTTATTAGCCTGCTACTTTTAAGCATGGTTGGCGAAATGGCATATGGCGTGCCGATTTATGTTTATATAATTTTGGCTGGGGTATATTCATTGCTGTTATTTTATGGCTGTTATTATGTGGGCTCAAACTTTTTTATCCCGATTATTTGTTCGGCAAAAACCGATAAAAAAGTAATCGCACTCAGTTTTGATGATGGACCGATTGCCGGCAATACAGTCGAAATATTACAAACCCTAAAAGACAACAATACCGAAGCTGCTTTTTTCTGCATAGGCAGCCGCATAGCCGAAAATAAAGCAATATTTAAGCAAATTCACGACGAAGGGCACCTTATTGGCAATCATACCTTTTCTCATCATTTTTGGTTTGATATGTTCTCCGCGAAGACAATGCTGGCCGATATGCACATGATGGATAAGGCGATGGATAGCGTAATAGGTAAAGCGCCTAAATTGTTCAGGCCTCCTTATGGGGTCACAAATCCAAACCTCAAAAAAGCCATTGTTCAAGGCAATTATATTCCGGTTGGTTGGAGCATGCGATCAATGGATACGGTAATAAAGGACGAAAAGAAACTTTTAAATAAAGTTATCAGTAAAATAAAGCCCGGTGCAGTTTTTTTGTTTCACGATACCAGCAACACAACTGTAGCCCTGCTGCCGGCCATAATAAAACATATCCGGGCAAACGGATATGAGATTATAAGGCTCGATAAAATGTTAAATTTGCAAACTTATGCGTAAAATAATTTTAGTCCTCTCTATCTTGATCTCCGGGCTTGTCGCCCAAGCCCAGCTTGCAGGTTACACCCCTGTTACCGATTTAGCTAAATTTAAAGAACAATTTGCGGTGATAGCAAAAAAAACAGAAACCATAAAAAGTGATTTTGTACAGGAGAAAAATCTGAGCATGCTTTCAGAAAAAATTGTGTCAAATGGAAAATTCTGGTTTAAAAAAGACAATCTGCTTCGTATGGAATATACCAGGCCATACCAATACCTGATGATCCTGAATAAAGATAACATGTATATTAAGGATGGGAACAAGGAAAACAAAGTTTCAACCAAGTCCAATAAACTGTTCCAGCAAATCAATAAGATAACTATTGATTGTGTACAGGGAACGGTTTTTAACAACCCTGATTTTATAACCAAAGTATATGAAAATAAGAGTACTTATCTGGTCGAGTTGTCTCCCGCAGGCAAAGCGTTAAAAGAGTTTTTTAAAAGTATTAATGTAATCATTGATAAGAGTGATTATGAAGTAACTACAATTGAAATGAATGAAAATTCGGGCGATAATACCATCATCCGTTTTACAAACAGAGAAATAAACACCATTATTCTCGATGCGATATTTGCTATTAAGTAGCTGCCTGTTTATACTGGCAAGTTGCTCTTCGGTATACAAAAATTTGCAGCCGGCTACGGGCGACATAAACTATATTCAAAAATTCAAACCAAATTTTAATAGTGCGCTTTATAAAGCAGAAATTGATGTAACAGGTCACCATTTAAGTGGGTTACTGCTGATAAAAACATTGCCTGATAGCAGTATAAGGATGGTGTTCTCCAACGAGATGGGATTTAAATTTTTCGATTTTGAGTTTAAACAAAATGGCGACTTTAATGCGTTGTATGTTGTTAAACAGATGGATAAAAAGCCTGTTATAAAAACCTTAAAAAAGGATTTCGAGTTAATATTGCTTCCCCCAAAATATACTCAAAAAGCGTATTTACTTAAGGATAATTATAGTTTGTATTACATTTTTCCTAAGCAAAAAGGGTCATTCTGTTACATTACCGATTTAAACGGCAGCGAAATAAAAACTATGGAAATTTCGTCGCCCCATAAGCCAATCGTCGAGGCCATCATGAAAAACTATACTAATGGCGTACCAGATACAATTGGTATAACACACACGAATTTTAACTTTACGATAGGTTTAAAAAAGATAGAAAGATAATGCTACAACACCACCTTTTTACTTTTACTGATTTGCAAATAGAGGGAGATACAGTAAAAACCAATATTAAACTTAATCCATCACATCCAATATTCAAAGGGCACTTTCCCGATAACCCGATTTTACCTGGAGTCTGCATGATGCAAATGGTGAAAGAGGTGGCAGAAGCGTATACTAACAAAAAGATTAAACTGTTTTTGGCTCAGGATATTAAATTTTTGTTGGTTATTCATCCCGAAGAAAACACAATGATCCAGATGGAATTAAAGATTAATATGGAGGACGAAAGGATCAGGATAGTGGCACAATTGTTGAATAACGCAATTGTTTTTTTTAAATTCAAGGGGACCTTTGTTCAATAATGATTTGATCTAAAATGAACCCTCCGATCAACAGGAAAATGCTGTATAATTAATAAAATCTTATCCTTTACACCGAAGCTTTTTTATGCTTCCGCAGGCTTTGGTAATCGATATAGTATAATATCTTCAGCGAAAAGTTATTGTTTTTGGGTACATGAAGCGTGTTCTCAAAATTGTTGATGTAGTTTTGACGGGCCTGGTCATTATCAATAAGTGATGAATTTTTCCAATCAAAACTCAGTTCACTTCCGGGCGATATTTCCCATACGTACAGCATATCGATGTTCCAGTCGTTATAATTCATGTTATTATCGGTGTCGAAATGCGACGATACCAGCGGATCAAGCGTACCGGACTGGCCCAGGTCGTAATATTGCAGCACATTCAGTTTCGACCAGTAATGTCTCAATCTGAACGTCAGGCCCATCACATCGTTGAAGGTGTATTTGATATTGAAGATATTTTCGATGGTTTGCACATTACGCAGCGCAAATACAGGGTTGTTGCTTACACTGTCCACCGTGGCATAACCTGTATTGTTGATGCGCGGTGTATAAGAAACATTTTGCCCGAATGAAAAATGGTCATTTACGCGCAGGTTATAAAATAGTACCACATCGTGCCCATAGCCGCCGTGCGAATAAAATTTACGGTAAAAATAATTGCCTCCCCAGCTAAAACGAGCAGCTGGATTGTTGTTGTAATAGATGCCCGCGTTATTGTTTTCCGGCGAGAGGAATACACGGCCCGCTACGCGTGGCTCATAAAAATCATTTGCCTGACTATTGTGCGCAAAATTGAGCCCGATATAGGAAAAGTCTTTCAGCTTAAAGTCGAACCCCAAAATTTGGTTAAACCGTTGATAGGTAGAGGGGTTTTCCCTGCGCGAATAGTACAGGTTGCCAAATACATCCCATTGGGTGAACCATTTATCAGGCTTGTAGTCGGCATATTGCATGTTAAGATTATGGTCGAAATAATTGTTGTTATTCAATATACCAAGGTCATTGGGATTGTATTTATCATCTACGTGGTCCTCCGTTAATATCCAGGTAAAATTGCCCGACGATCTTCCGCCCGCCCATTCGTAACTGTAACCTGTTGTTGGTTTGGTACCAGCGCCATACAAATTGCTCGCCAACCCAAAACCGCGCAGGGTATAAGTATTAGCTTTGTTATTATAAAGATTGAACACCACGCCGCCCACATCGGCGGAATAATCTTTTCCAAAACGATCTACATTGGTGTTGATAAGTGTTACTGACGAATTGTTGGCCAGGTTTTGGTCGAGAACCAGGATATTGTAATTGGCATAGGGCGATGTTTGAAACCGCCGCGTATGGCCCAGGCTGTCCTGGATAATGGCATCAGTAGGTTCAGTCACCGCATTGAATAAACCGATGCCAAGACCACCAGCGGTCCTGCCGGTTATTTTAAAAGCATTCAATAACTTGGTTTCGGTTGGGTTACTGATCACCTGTTCGCCAGGCTTTAGGTTATCATAAGCTGCGTTATAATTTATCGGCTGTCCGCCCACCCTTCGCGAATAAAAAATATTCCCTTTATCGAACAGCTCCGTTCCTTCGGTAAAAAATGGCCTGTTGTCTACATATTTAACCTCAAAAGGGGTAAGATTTAAAACCTTGTTATCCGATTGTACTTGCCCAAAATCGGGTACCAGCGTCAGATCGAGCGTAAAGCTTTCGCTAATCCCATATTTAACGTCCATTCCGCCGTCAAACTGGGCGCTGGTATTTTTAAGCCCCGGCGTATTATAGGGGTAATGGTTGATGTCAGTAGAAATGTAGGGGTAAAACGCCAGGCGTACCGGTGGTGTGATGTTTTGTATGCCATGCAATTCGCCCTCCTGGTTTACAAAGCCATTCTTTTTGGGGTCCACCTCATTCCAAAACAATTCCTTTTGCTCATATTGCCGGCGGCGCACCAATTGTAGGCCCCATAACTGCACGTCTTTTTTAGCAAAGCGCAACGCCGAGTAAGGGATCTTAAGTTCGGCTGTCCAGCCGTGCTCGTCAATGTGTGCTTTGCTTAACCATACAGCATTCCAGGTAGGGTCTTCCGTGTTGCCGTTGGGGTTTGGGGCATATTTGGCATCAAACTGCACCCCGGCAGCGGTAACGTAAAAGCCCACGGCGTTTATGCCGTCGTGGTAGGTATCCAGTACAACACCCACAAAATCGGATGTGCCTACGTTATCGCGGTTTACCAACTCATGGGCTACTTTTTTCGCCGATGTTTCGTACATGCGTGCGCCTATGTAAATCGCATTGTCATCATACAATATTTTTACTTCCGTCCGGTTTTCCCGTGTTTCGTGTCGACCGGCAACGGGACTAAACTCAACAAAGTCACTGGCTATAGGCGCATTTTTCCAGGCCTCATCATCCAGCAGGCCATCAATTTTAGGCGGCGTGGTAGTTTTTATAGCAACTGATTTTTTAACCTCGTCTTGCGCAAAAACGAGGCAGGTTATAAAGGAAAATAACAGAAGAAACGTAAATCTCGTTCTTATGGCAAACAATGTCATGACCATAAGATGCGATCTGCAATAAAAGTGTTACACTTTGCGTGTTAAATTTTGGTTAAAAATTGGATGGCGCTCATATTGCCGGGGATAAAGTTTTTTAGATATATTGGATAATCAAATATAGGGAACATCATGGATCTGCGAGGGGATTTATACTTCCAGGTAGTATGGAATATTTTTAATTGATGGGCGCTGTTTTAATCGCACCGCTAAGGCAACTCTTAGGGATCAAGCAGAATAATTGTGGGTTAAGAAAAAAAGTAGTTGTTTTGCAGGGTTAACCCATAGATCCGCATACACTTGTCAAACGCATACGAAACACTT